>Ga0302125_10001150_pt1 | contig 13554 bp, 10 predicted proteins | sample CB4_surface_MG_FD_203111 | JGI IMG/M metagenome (GOLD analysis project Ga0302125, IMG submission 203111) | Marine microbial communities from Western Arctic Ocean, Canada - CB4_surface | ecosystem: Environmental > Aquatic > Marine > Oceanic | place: Canada: Western Arctic Ocean | collected... | reverse complement strand
ACGTGTTGTGATTTAGATAACTCTGATAATTTCACCTAAAATACTCACTTTTCTTTACGAGAGCGCAGAGATTTGCGACTCCTTACATAGAACTTATCCGATAATTTTAATGGGCCCCGCAATATTTAAGCTAATGAAAGTTAAACAAAAGTAAATACAAATCGATACATGGATGCTGCCAAATCCAAACATTAAGCTGGAATTCCTAAAATTTATGTTGGCAAGCATACTGAAGAGCCAATTATTGCCAATACAATTAGAACTTTACCTTATCTGAGTGATTTAAGCTTAGAATGCGTGTCTGACAGCTAACCCCGAGCAGACCAGACAGAATTTTTTGGCGGTAGATGGAATAATGCTTCCCGTAAGGTGCACCTCCTAAAAAACTAAGGAAGTAAGCTAAGCCTTGCTTCACAAGATAAATCACCCCACGATCCCAATAAAGTGTTAGTATTGTGAGACCTCAGCATAACTTGTGGACTTCCATTGTCTGAAACATTTGGTAAGATTTACCATGCAAAAACCTTTCGCTACCCAGCCTGAACTTTTTGTCACCACGCGCGAGCTTGACCATCGTGCGCTTCATGCGCTTGACGACACTGAGGCGGTTCTGGATTGGTCTAAAATTGAACCGATCCTACGCTAGATCTATGCATCTAAAACGGGTCGTTCAAGCTATCCACTTTTGACCTTGTTTCGAGGTTTACTGCGGGGAGTGTGGTATCGGTTGTCAGATTTTCAACTGTCGTAATGCCTTTATCGTGACCTGCTGTTTCGTAAGTTTTGACACCTTGAACTAAGCTGCGATGTTCTTGAAGCATCAACACTGGGTCGGTTTCGCAATCACCTGGTTGAGCACGATCTATGCGAGCGGTTATTGGGAGAGATCAACCGCCAGCTTTATGCCAAAGCTAATTATCATAACGGAGGGGTGGACCAATTCAAAGGGGGAGGATCAAATTTGTGCGTGAGTAGAGATGGCGTTCCTGCAGCCCCACACGGCCAACCCAACCCCATACTCAGCCCGTGTTGCCCGTTTAGCGGACCTGAAGTGGCCGAGAGTCCTGAATGGGGCTAAATGCCACTACGCCAAATCAAACATATCTGCAGCGACGCACAGGCGGGCGGGCGCGTGGCAAAAGTGGGCCATGCGATCAAGTGTGGAATAGCGTAATTTGACGTGGTTCTACGTCGCTTTGTCTCGCTGGGTGTATCGCTGAGAAAAACAAAAGGCTCAAGCCGTTAAGCCTAAGCCTTTGTAATTAGTGGTGAGCCCTGATGGGTTCGAACCATCGACCTACTGATTAAAAGTCAGTTGCTCTACCAACTGAGCTAAGGGCCCACTGCGGCGGTGTCTAGAAAGGGTAGAGGCCAGGGTCAAGGGCTTTTGTGAGCTATTACTGGATTCCTTTCAATTAGGCAGATATATGGCCAACATGACGCACCAAACTCTCTTTAAGAAGATGCATGGACTCGGCAATGACTTCGTTATTGTTGATTCACGCAAGCATGGCCAAAATATTTCGGCCAAAATTGCCCAAGGATTAGGCGATCGGCACCGTGGCATAGGATTTGACCAGCTGGCAGTCATCCATGATTCGCCTGACGCTGATCTTGCTTTGACGTTTTTCAATGCAGACGGGTCCACCGCGGGGGCCTGCGGCAACGCAACCCGCTGTATTGCGCAATATGAAATGGATCGCCTACAAGTCGATTCGCTAAGCCTGATAACGGAACGGGGCAATTTGACGGCACTACGCTGTGGCAACATGGTAAGCGTGAATATGGGTCATCCGCTGTTAAACTGGGACGAAATCCCATTGGCACGCGCCATGGATACGTTGCGGCTTCCCCTTGACGGCACTCCCACAGCCACTGGCATGGGCAATCCACATTGCACCTTCTTTGTTGAAAATGCCGATACAGTTGATTTGGCGCGGCGCGGCTCAGCACTCGAAACAAACCCCCTCTTCCCAGAACGCACCAATGTGCAATTCGCGCATGTTATTGGAACAGACCACCTCAGGATGCGAGTGTGGGAGCGCGGTGTTGGCGTGACCTTAGCATCTGGATCTTCCTCTTGCGCCACAGCAGTGGCGGCCGCACGTTTAGGCCTAACTGGACGTAAAGTTGAGATCCAGCTGGACGGCGGCACGATCTATATAGATTGGCAACAGGATGGCGTTTGGATGACTGGTGCAACCATGCATGTGTTTGACGGAACGCTCACAGCCCAATTTTTGGAAAGCCTAAGATGAGCACCCCTATTTTCTCAAATCACGGCTGCCGGTTAAACATGTATGAGACCGAAGCGATGAAAGAATTGGTCGCACAGTCCGGCTTGACCAATACCATTGTAATCAACACCTGCGCGGTGACGTCCGAAGCAGTCCGCAAGGCCAAACAAGATATCCGCAAGCTACGGCGGCAAAATCCCAATGCCAAGTTAATCATAACCGGATGCGCGGCTCAGACAGAGCCTAAGACCTTTTCTGAGATGCAAGAAGTCGATGTGGTTATCGGCAACACCGAAAAAATGCAGCCGTCGACATGGTCTGGACTGGCGGATGGTTTTGGCACGGAGCCTGTACAGGTTGATGATATTATGTCTGTCACCGAAACTGCAGGCCACTTGATCGATGGGTTCGGCACTCGCAGCCGGGCCTATGTTCAGGTGCAAAATGGCTGTGACCACCGCTGCACTTTCTGTATAATCCCATTTGGGCGCGGTAATTCTCGCTCTGTGCCCGCCGGGGTTGTGGTCGATCAAATCAAGCGTCTCGTGGACAAAGGCTACGCAGAGATTGTGTTGACCGGCGTCGACATGACCAGCTGGGGCGCTGACCTACCCGCCACACCCCGATTGGGTGATTTAGTTTTGCGGATCTTAAAATTAGTTCCCGATTTACCACGGCTTAGGATCAGCTCGATTGATTCCATTGAGGTGGATCCCGCTTTAATGCAGGCCATCGCCACCGAGCCACGGCTAATGCCGCATCTTCACCTTTCTTTGCAACATGGTGACGATCTCATCCTAAAACGCATGAAACGCCGCCACCTGCGCGATGACGCCATTCGCTTTACCGAGGATGCCATGAGCTTGCGGCCAGAGATGACCTTCGGCGCTGATATAATTGCGGGCTTTCCAACCGAGACCGAGGCGCATTTTGAAAATTCCTTGGCCTTAGTAAAAGACTGCAATCTCACCTGGCTGCATGTCTTTCCATATTCTGTGCGCAACGGCACCCCAGCGGCGCGGATGCCACAGGTGAATGGCCGTGATATTAAAAGCCGGGCCGCACGATTGCGCGCTGCAGGCGAGGCCCAAGTGGCGCTGCACCTGAATGCTCAGATTGGCCAAAGTCATGATGTGTTAATGGAAAGGCCCACTATGGGCCGTACACAGCAATTTGCAGAGGTGATCTTTACCGCGCCACAGGCTGAGGGAAAAATCATTACCACCAACATCGCATCAGCCTCCGCCACTCAATTGCAAGGGCGGGCGGCTTGAGCCCGAGCCTATCCCCACCAATCCTCTACAGCTTTCGCCGCTGCCCCTATGCCATGCGCGCCCGCTTGGCAGTTGCAGCGTCCGGCATTCAAGTTGAACTGCGCGAAATCATACTGCGCGACAAAGCTCCTGAATTCATGGCCAGATCCCCAAAGGGCACCGTGCCCGTTTTGGTGACGCACTCCCGAGTGATTGAAGAAAGCTTTGACATCATGCTTTGGGTCTTGGCACAATCAGACCCCGAGCACTGGCTAGACATGCCTGCGGTGGGCTATGACTGGATTGCTAGCTGCGATGGCCCATTCAAACAGGCTTTAGATCACACCAAATATGCCGTACGCTACCCTGATCTCAATCCTTTGCACGAACGCAGTAGGGCCTCAGAGTTTTTAAAGAACTTAGACACTCAGATTGCCGGATCTGAGTGGATGTTTGGCCCAGACTGTAAATTAGCAGATATGGCCTTGCTGCCCTTCATACGTCAATTCTCAAATATCGATAAAACCTGGTTCGATAAGCAACCTTGGCCCAATCTTCAGCGCTGGCTTGACGCGTTTCTGGCGTCAGAGCACTTTGCCAGTATCATGGTAAAATATGACAAGTGGGTTGTGGGTGATGCGGCACTCACATTCCCAAATTAGCCCTGATTATTTACGGCGCAGCGTATCGCCATACGCAATTTTAGGAGACAGCTCGATTATATTTTTTATGGGCTCCAGTGATGCGTCATTACGTGAAGCAATAATCTGCCCCGCCATTTGACCAATCTCAAGCCGGCAACTATCCATTGTCGCCAATTTCTGCGGCAACCCATCGATCAGCTCAACTTTATTAAAACCGGCCAAACCCATTTGCTTTGGAATCTCAATACCTTTCTCACGCAGATGCAACAGGCCACCCGCACCGATCATATCGTTAGAGTAATACATAAAATCCAACTCAGGCGAGCGCTCCAACATAGCAGAAGTCATTTCTCGCCCCTTCGCTAAGGCAGATCCCCCGGTGTAAAATTCTTGGTCCATGATCTCAACACCCTGTTTTGCCAATGCCTGAGTGAAACCCTCAAATCGTTTTCTCGCCCTATGATCCAACGGCATTTGGGTACCCATAAAGCCAATATTTTGGTAGCCCGACTTCAGGATTGCCTCAGCCATTTTACGACCTGCGCGCCGATGAGAAATACCCACCATGGCATCAATAGGGTCCCCATCAATATCCATGATTTGCACTACGGGAATTCCAGAATTGATTAGCATTGCCCTCGAGGTTTCGGATTGCTCTAAGCCAGCTATGATCACACCAGAGGGACGCCAAGACAGCATCTCATACAGAACTTTCTCTTCGCGCTCCGGGAGGTATTTAGTTACCCCGACTACTGGCTGCAATTCGGTGTTTTCTAAAGCGTCAGAGATGCCAGTCATAACCTCGGGGAAAACCATGTTAGACAGTGACGGGATAATCACAGCCACCAAATTGACTCTTTGCGACGCCAAGGCCCCTGCAATCTTATTTGGCACATAGCCTAGCACCTTAGTCGCGTTCAAAACCTTAGCTCGCGTGGCCACCGACACGTCACCGCGGTTACGCAACACACGGCTTACGGTCATCTCTGAAACCCCTGAGGCTTCAGACACATCACGCAGGGTGAGGGAACGTTTTTGTTGGGTCATAGCCAGATCCATATTTGATTTGTGTTAGCTTAGCCAAGCCACCCAGGAATGTCCAAGCCTAGCATCAAACCTGAGCCATAATGCATCTCACGCCAGCTTGAAAATGGTAGAATTGCCCTCAAACCGAAAATTAAAAGTCTGGTAATTATCAAATTTTCCTAGCATTATGTTACATGTGGCTCAGTGGCTCAACTGGATAGAGCAGCCCCCTCCTAAGGGGCAGGTTGGTGGTTCGAATCCACCCTGGGTCACCAAATTTACCAAATAATATCAATTATTTAATTTATTTTGACTAAAATAATTTTACTCAAAATATACCAAAAATAGCATGTACTAAACATGTGTAACAAAATATGGCAAATTTCCAATCTTCATAGGATTCTGTCATGTGTAAACGTATATGGACCCCACCTTTTTGCAACGCCTCGTTTGTGCAGCAGGTCCTCCACACTACGAAGGGCAAAGAGGAGACAAACATAAAACAGCTTGCAATAAATTCGAGGCATACATTTGTGGTTCCACTTAACCCTTCCACATTGAGCCAATGTAAATCATCCAATCCAAAGTCCCAGTTCTTTCGGGCCTTGGTCTGCGCAATCAGCCAATCCTCAATCTCTTCGTTCTGATCAACAAGTAGTCGCGTCACCTACTGATAGCAACGCTCGCCGGTCGCGAAAGCACGACGTGCCAGCGCAACGCAAACACCATCCGCCGCGACTACCTGTTGGGCCATCTCTCGTAGGAACTATGGCCTTGTTACTTTTTTGCTAGGTTTCCTTCACCAATTCATTTTGAATAATGATATCTGCGTACATGCGTTTCAGACGCGCGTTCTCAGCTTCCTTCATGATCGACACAATCTGTGCCATTGAATATCCTGATTTCCTCGTCGAGAACCTGCTAAATTTATGACGCTGAGAAAATTCTAGTTGTGAACACAACCATTTTTCAGGGAAATTGTCCGTCAATTTTTTACTTTGGACACTTCCAGTGAACATAATGTAAATCCAAAATGCGCATGCGTTCAACTATTAGTGTGATAGGGGAAACAACAATATGCTCTGTTCAGTTTTTGATCAAATTTTTACTGCTGTACCCACTAGAGAAATCAGAATTCCATTTTTCTTGAGGTCACCCAAAACTACATACTCAACTTGAAGCCCAATTATTCCATTGGCGTCAGCGCGAATAGCTTTTGATTTGAGTTCAAGCATTGCTAATTCCATAGCCTCTTGTACGAAATCTGTTTGCTTTCGCTTTCGTTTTCGAAACACACCGAAAATAGTTTTTAAAATTGATGTCTTGGGAAATTCTGAAAGGTAATCTGATGAGATAATCCCAACTCGTTTTTTAATGCGTAAGTTTATTGTGCTTTCAGTTGTGACCAGCATCTCTTCAAATTTATTAAATACAGTTTCTGTCGCCTTTGGGCTTGTAATAAAAACTGGGTCTTTGGAAGTAAGAACTTTAGTTTGAACGCGGTTCTTTACATGGCATGTAATACAAAACCCATTATAATTTAGCGCGGCTTGACTTTCGGCATAACCCATCTGAATTGAGCATTCATTACACTTGGCCAAATTAACTTACCTCTCCAATAGTAAAGAATATCGCATCTCAGTGAAATAGGGGAACTACACATAACTACTAATACTTACACCTAAAACATTTAGCGTGTCATCTTCTCAATCATGTCTGAATTAGTCTGTAAAATTTTCGCAGCCCCACTAAACTGTTGCTGTGCTCTTATCATGTTGGTCATTTCCGAGGTGATATCAACATTTGAGCCTTCAACGTAGCCAGTTTCCAGACTTCCGAATCCTGCTGAATTTGGACTTCCAAGAAACATCCTTCCGGAATCCTGCGTAGGTGAATAGGCACCTCCACCAAGTTGCTTAAAACCATTTGGATTTGAAAAAATTGATAAGGGTATTGTCGCTATTGCGACATCAGTATCTGCGCCAAACGAAGCTGAAATGTTACCGTTAGCCCCAATAGAGATATCAGTAAGTGGCTGATCCGTCTGATCAAAAGGGATTTGGATCCGTTGAAATGTGTTTGGATCTTCACCGACGCCAACAAATTCATTTTCCACTGCTACAGCCCCAAGTAAAAACGAGCCATTAACAGATTTCAAGAAACCATCGTCGTCAACAGAGAATGCGCCATTACGCGTCACTGAATAGCCTTCTTGATTTTGCCCTTGGATTAAGAAATACCCGTTTCCCACTATGGCGGCGTCTAGCGCACCACCAACTTCAACCAGGGCACCTTGCGCATCGCTAAGTCGTGCTTTTTCAGAGTTTGCGCCTTGCCCCGCTAAAGCGCTATCAATTCCCTCAGATGTTTTCCCATTAAAAAATTCAGAAAAGGACACCGTGCTTTTCCTGAAACCGGTCGAGTTTGCATTTGATATATTATTTGAAATCACTGCAAGATCTTTCATAGCAGTGTCCATGCCGGATTTTATAACTGAAAACATAGCAGCGGCTCCTCATTCCATCTACGGTTAATAAGCAAAATACATACCAAGTAATAACAATTCACAGACTCTTTAAACCAAAGTGCCACACTTGTGATCTTTATCCTAAAAAATCAAACAAGCTTTTGCTACTAATACGTGAAAAGGTTGCCTGAGCCGCCTCTTTACTTGTTAGTAAATTTTGTAACTCGGTAAGAAGTGCCGCCAGATCAGCGTCCTCTATAGAGGAAACATCCACGCTTAAATTTATGAGCGTCTCATCAGCCATCTGCACTGTGTTTTGCGCTGCAGATGCAGCAATCGAAAGATCAGAACGCATCGCGACAACATGCTCAAAAACGTGATCAAGTTTACCCTTAATCTCCTGATTTACAATGTTCTTTGGAAGAAGTATTTCTGCATTATTGATAGGGCCTCCAACTGCGCCAATTCGCATTTCTTGATCGGCCTCAAGAGGTAAGTCTGTAACATAATTAGAAATTTTAACATCTGCCACGGCTCCCATTAATTTAATCTTATTGCCTGGCAAAATACTTGCTGAAACACCCGACACGCCGGTTAGGTCATTTATAGCCGCAACCACCCCGGAAAAATCATTCGAGTATGCATTTGCTCCGATCTTATGCGCCGTACCATTAACGATAAGATCAAATTTGTAATTTGCCGCTGCTCCAGATTGGGGCAAACTGATTTCTTTTGGCGAGCCAGTAGAAAAAATATTGGATGATTGTACAGAGCCCATATCATAATCTAAACTTCGTGAAAATTCATCTATCGCCTCAAAAATTGAAAATTTTGAGCCTGTGGGGCCAACTGAGGAAAAAACTTCTTCACCACTGAAATTTTGTCTCAAGTGATGATCTCGCCCCACTTGTAAGCTTTTTTCAACTGCAGATCCAGAGTAAGAAATTGCACCCATGTTGTTGCTATTAAAAGGCTCCACCTGACCTGATGTGCCAGAGAAATAGCTATTACCGAGTGCGTCTCTGCCATTTGCTAAGTTCAAAATTTCATTTTTAATTGAAGAAATTTCTGACTGAAAACGCTCGCGTTGATGTGGGTTAATAAAACTAGAGGAGCTTTGTACGTAAAGTTCTGTTAGGCGGATGGAGGCATTCTGCAATTGGTCGAAACTGGCATCAATTAGTGTGAGGTCAGTGATTACACGTTTCGCATTAGTTTTGAACTTAGTTATCTCTGTTTCGTGCTCCTTTGCAGCGCTGAGACGAGAGATATCTTGCACATTCTCCTTCATCGACAGTGACTTTTTCCCAGTACTAACCTGCACTTGAATATCACCGATTTTTCGATCAAGACTTTTAAACAGATCGATGTTATTTTGATAAAAACCTGAATTTGTAGTAACCATAGTACGTAATCCCTGCTACATTGATTTTAACAAAGTATCCAACAACTCCTGTGCAGTAGTCAGGACGCGGGCCAATGCTTGGTAGGCCTGCTGCTGCTCCATTAATCGTGCAGCTTCCGTATCTAAATTAACACCAGAGAACTCTTCTTTACTATTTCTAGCTACTTTATAAGCTGCCTCAGAGGCCTCCAGGGCCTGCTGATTTGCCTGAATTTCAGAACCCGTATTTGACACCAAAGTGCCAAACAACTCTGAGTAACCTCCAACACCTGTTTCTTTGTCCTTAAACGACAAATCCATCATTTTCTTTAGGTTGCTTGCGTCGTCCATATGGCCCTCTGCGAGGAGGACACGGAATTGATCTCCCCCTGCAACTGAGCCTTTAAAGTCCAAGCTCAGCCCTTGGAAAGTGGTGCTATTGTCATTGGCAATGGACCTCGAGCCCAGAATATGCCCACTCGTGTTGTCAAAAATATCAACTGTATTTGTGTCAGTTTTATTAACTACAAATTCATATTCTCGAAGTGGACTGTCCACCCTGCTCACCATCCCACCAATGGCTTGCGGATTGCGCGCACCAATCGAGGCGAAAATTAAATCTTCCCCGTTCAGCCCGTCCACACTTAGTATTTCGCTAGCTAGTGAATTAACCGACACCGCAGAAGTTATCCGCTGATCGCCAATATTTGACACACGGAGCCCTCCATCCGTCACCATAAGCTGAGCTTCCATACTGAAAATTCCATAATTTTGAGAATCTCCATTGGACTTTATTCGTATATTTTTATCTCTAGTGACATCGTGATCAATGGATACTTTTATACGAATTTGTGTTGCATCACTGGGGTTAGCCTCCGTCACAAAGGACATCCAGGCAGGCATAGTTCCTGGAGCTGTAACGTCTACACTAGAAGGTGCACCAGCATGAAAGCAGAGCCCGTATTCAGCAGTACCTACCATAACGGTCCCAATGTCGGTATCGGTAACACTGGCATTTGCAAAGTACTTAGAATACATCTCAGTTTTAGATGTATTAGAAATATGGAATTGCGCCTTTTCAACATTTGAATTGTCAGACGCTAACACTAGCCCATCGCCACTTAATATGCCTGAATTGACCGAAACAGAAAATTGGAACCCAGTACCCGAAGCAGTAAATTCGGCCAAAAGGCGATCACTTTCCGGACCGTTGATTGAAAATTTAGATCGCGCTACGAGCTCTTTCAGCCCATCCGACATCGAAAAAACATCGCCCCCAATAACAACATCGGTGCCTCGGACCTCAACTGGATCACCCAAATTCAAGGTGACAGTGTATTTTTGCTCACCTAGGTTGAAATTAATTTTAGAGCCGTCACTCGGAAAACCGCCACTAAGATTAAAGCTATCGCCCTTGAAAATCGTCGATACAGCTTGGCCCCTTAGGTTTGAAGCAAGCGCCTTCGAAATTTCCAGGCTAGAAAAATCATCCGTTTTTTGTGGTGAAAACTCACTTACTAGCTGACCAGAAACGGGGTCGGATAGGGTTAGACTATATTTAGAGGCTGACGCCACGACATCTATTTGATGCGCGTTCGAGTAGTCAGAATCTACTAAGTGGTTTGTATAAAAGCTCATATCCGTATAGTTTTTATTAACGTTAAAAACTTTATTTACGAAGCCAGATTCAAAACTTGAATTACCACTTGAGGTGTTTTGACCCCCATAATTTACAGTGAAATCCGTAGGGCTTCTGAGTTGCACAGCCCCACCCGCGACCAAATGCTCTCCACTACTCAGAGTTTGTGATGTGCTCCAAAGTCGCTCCCCAAAACGATCCAGTTGATTAACTTTAATACCTGCGGCACTGCTTAAATTAGCATTTTTAAGAACTACATCTCCGGCGTCAACTTGTTCTAAAATAACACCAGTTTCACCACTTAAATAAGCGTTAATTCCGGTCGTTGTGGAAAAGGAATTAATTTGACTAACCAGTGCGGCGATAGAAGTACTTGTAACATTAGTGCTGATCGAACTGCCCTGTAAATTATGCCCAAACAGCTCAAATTCCACCAAGCCACTTAGGCCTGTCAACTCCACCAAATTCACAGCAGAGGCACCCACTCCAACAGGTTTTAGGCTGCTGGATAATTTTTCTGCAATCTGGCCCGCCATCATACCATTTTCAAAATTCACAATCTGGCTTTGACCTGTAGCCATTGTAACTGTCATGGGTTGCGAAAGCTGCACTCGCTGAGCTGGGAAAGCAGCCGCGCCATATACTGAAAGGTTATTGCTGCCTCCACCGAGGAGCCCCGCGGCTGTTAGCGAAGCCACATCTAAACCATCCGTCGTCTTTCGGCTTACGGTTGCACCTAAATATCCAGCGTCTGATATTGTCGGCAAGAAATCTGCGCGGTAGACAGCTTCACGCGAAAAACCATTTTCCTCAGTAATAATCTGCGCAGCTTCAGCACCACTTAACAATTTCCCAGAGATCTGAACTCCCTCTTTAGTAAACACCGCCATATCAGCGTTGCTCGCATCCTGTGTTGCAAGTATTCCAGCCACGCCACCAAGGGACCCAGCAGTGAGTGCTGAGAAATTAGCATCCGCTTGCTGAAAAGCGGATGCAATTACAAAACTTGTGCCAGAGGCGACGGCTTGCAATCCCAAATCATTAAACGATTTGTTAGACGCATTCGAGACTAGCGCCCCCGAATTAAGAATTTCAGCAAGATCATTCGCAGAGTTTAATTCAGAAAACACAGAAGTTAGATCAAATTGAAAATTAGTGCCGCCAACCTGAAGGGTTAAGTTATCAGCTGCGCTAAGCTGTGTTAAATCTGTGAAAATCCGCAAGCTCGTTTGAGATTTTAAAAACGAAAGATCTTCAATGGAGCCAACATTTTCGGCGAGACCTAATATCCCAGAAGAATTAAAGCGAATTGGGTTTGCCGCATTACGCTGCTCAGAGAAGAGCTCATTAAGTGACCCTGCATCTCCGTTGGCGATTTCAGGAGCGTAACCAATCTCTAACTCCGAATTCCCAGAATTTGTAGTACTCGGCTCCACTCTATGAAGACCGGCCACAGCTAGTTTTTCTGAGCCAACAATTAGGGCTCGCATATTCGAGGCCTGCGTATCTGACAAATCTAGATTAAAGGTGTCACCATGCTTGGGTGGGCCTTGAACCTCAATAGTTAAGCCATCAATTTCTAAGCGGGATTTGAAATCTGGGATAGAAACATCGCCCCCCCCCGTGACATTCCAAATGTTCTTATTAGCGTCAAACTTGACTTCGAGGGTCGCTCCAACGAGCGATTTAGAAAATCCCTCAATTCGAATAGTAGTATTACCAGTATTACCAGATATTCGGTTCAGTGTTGCGCCCTCAAGGCTAAACAAATCAGTCCCACGATCACCATTCAGGTCTACGCCAGATCGGTGCGCCAAATTCATTTCTTGGACAAACTTTTGGGCAAGAGAATTTAGTTCAGTCGTGGTCACCGAAAGAAGACTTTCGGCTGAAATCAAGCCAGCCATTTGTCCCGATGAAAAGGTAGCGGCAGTTTGATTGCCATTTGAGTGCTGAAGAAATGCGCGTGTTTCTCCGTCGCGCGTGTCTAGGGAAAGTTTATTATGAGAGGTGCCATCCAAAAGCGTCCCCATGTTCCCTAGCCTACCCAACGACACCGATAGGCCACCATTGCTTGCATATTCTACCGAGATATCTGAAAGCTCACTGAGCGTTTCCAATAGGCTATCTCTTTTGTCTAAAAGTATATTCGGAGCTCCGCTCTTGTTGGCATGCCCGAGTATCTCAGTCTGTACCTGAGAGAGGTTTTTTAGCGTGGAGTTAAACTCAAGTGCCGTCAGTTCTAAAGTATCTTGTGTCAATTTCTTCAGATCGCTCAGGCCATTGTGCAGGCTAGCGAATTCCCGAGATAATGAATTCGCACTTGTTAGAGCAAGCTTTCTTGAGTTCAGATCAGATGGATCCAGCGCAACGTTGTTGAGCTTCTCAAAAAAATCTTGAATGCGCGTTCCAACCGTTGCACTTTGCGGCAGTAACACGCTCTCCAGCCGTTCAAGCACTTCACCCTTTGACTTGGTAAATGAAAACGACGAGGAGGCGTGCTGTAGCTGCAAATCCAAAAATTGATCAAACGACCGAGTTATACCAGCCACACGAACGCCCAGGCCGCTCGTGTTCGAGATACTTAAGATATCAGCATTAGCTAAGCTAACTTCTACAACAGAAGCCTCGCGACGCGCGTATCCCTCGGTCCCTACATTGGCAATATTTTGGCCAGTGGCCGCAAGGCTCTTCTTGTAGGCGGTAATTCCAGCCTTACCGATATCAAATAAATCTCCCATTTGATCCCCTTATTGCTCTCTATCGGTTTGCAATTGGCGGATGATCACATCAGTGAGGCCAAGATTAAAACTTTTTCCCCCGAGCTGCGTAATTTCATTATCAAACATTTCTTGAAAATTATCACTTGCAGAAGACCCCAAAATATCATCACTTAGCTGGCTT
>Ga0302125_10001146_pt1 | contig 13583 bp, 14 predicted proteins | sample CB4_surface_MG_FD_203111 | JGI IMG/M metagenome (GOLD analysis project Ga0302125, IMG submission 203111) | Marine microbial communities from Western Arctic Ocean, Canada - CB4_surface | ecosystem: Environmental > Aquatic > Marine > Oceanic | place: Canada: Western Arctic Ocean | collected... | reverse complement strand
AATGTTTCACCAACACCACCAATTTGTTCAACTGCGGAATCTTCATCTGAGTCAGAACTACCTACTTCCGACCCAAATTGTAATTCTGCTTCAGATGAAGATTCGACCTTTGGCGAACTTTTAACATCCTTTGGCGAACTACCTACTTCCGACCCAAATTGTAATTCTGCTTCAGATGAACTTTTGGCAGCTTCAGCCTTTGGCGAACTTTTAACATCCTTTGGCGAACTTTTAACATCCTTTGGCGAACTTTTAACATCCTTTGGCGAACTACCTACTTCCGACCCAAATTGTAATTCTGCTTCAGATGAACTTTTAACAGATTCAGCCTTTGGCGAACTACCTACTTCCGACCCAAATTGTAATTCTGCTTCAGACGAACTTTTGGCAGCTTCAACCTTTGGCGAACTTTTAACATCCTTTGACAAACTACCTACTTCCGACCCAAATTGTAATTCTGCTTCAGACGAACTTTTGGCAGCTTCAACCTTTGGCGAACTTTTGGCAGCTTCAGCCTTTGACAAACTTTTAACAGATTCAACCTTTGACAAACTTTTATTTGCTGCTGATTCTGATTTTGTTTCGGTTTCTATATTTATATTTTTTGAAAATAAAGTTAATAATGTACCATTTTGATATGTAAAAAAATTATCTAGGTCCATACTTGCTATTATAATTTGTTTCATTTCTGTTATTGTTGGTACTTGTTTTGTTTTCAAATATTCGGAATATACATCAGCAATGCACGCAACAAATGATTGTTCCCTATTTAATTGCACTCCTCTACGTAAAAGACACATCTGATGTGGTTTTAACTTTGTATTCGTAATACTAATTTGACATTTTCGATTATCTATTTTAAGAAATTTTTGTATGGATATAGGTAAAAACCCCCATCTATTTTGGTCGATTGGAAATTTATCAACACCTTTAATATAATCTTCGGCATCTATTTTTTTTACTGGAACTTTTATTTTTATTTTCTCTTTACTATCACTTGCGGCACATTCTTCTCTTCTCCTTTTTTGTTTTTTACTATCCCATGATTTAAAACAACAAGGTACACAATAATCTTTAGGGTGTCTGTCGGTCTCTAAAAATCCAGGATTATGTTTTACATATTTTCCATCTTTTCCAATGTGTTCGGTTCCACCATCATTAAATTCAAATATATTGGCGTTTGATGGAACAGTCTTTGCTGATAATGGTATAACATTTCCATATTTACCAGATTTGACCTCTGCTTCTGTAAGAGATGTTTTATATTTTAAACTCCAATATCTGGGACAAATATACCAATGCTGTTTATTTGGATTTGTTCCATATTTTAGGGCCTCATCATAAGAACCCGGGTGTTTTTTATCTATATCGGCCTTTTCCTTATCTGTTAATATTACTGGTTGTCTTCTTAAATTCCAAGGACATGAACGAGAATATGCTGAATATTTACCATCCTTTTTCGTTAAAAATAAACTAGGGTCACGTTTTTTTAATCGTGTAAAAATCGGATTTGGGTGTCCCAAAGATATACCAGCGATATTTGTATCTAATTTTTCATCGGAGTTTGAATCTTTTGAATCTTTTGAATCTTTTGAATCTTTTGAATCTTTTGATTTTTTTTGTTGTTTAGATTTACTTTTCTTGATTTTTATTATTTGCGGTTCTGATTCTGGTTCTGGTTCTGGTTCTGATTCTGGTTCTGGTTCTGGTTCTGGTTTAGATTTACTTTTCTTGATTTTTATTATTTGTGGTGGTTCTAATTCTTCGTCAGATTCTTCGTCAGATTCGTGTAAGCTTCCTACTTCAGACCCAAATTCAATTTCTGCACTATCAGAATCACTATCAGAATCAGAACCACCACTAACATTTACATCATCTGCATCATCAACTTCATCATCGTCATCATCGTCATCATCGTCCATTAAAAAATCTAATAAATCATCACCCATAGAATCCTGAATTTTATCATGTTCAAATACTAATTCTTGTGCTATTATATCTGATTGTTCATTTTCGGGGTATGGTAGTTCACTTGGTGCTATTATTTCTTCTATCTGTTCTTCTATTAATTTCGTTTGATGACATAATTTATTTATTTCATCAATTGAAACACCCGTTGATTTGGGATTTTGGGTTATTCGTATTAAAGAATCTAAATATATAGGTATTGTTGATAAATATTGTATATTATTAATACCTGAAACCGTAATCATTATGTTGTTTTTAAATTTTTCTTGAGTTATCGTTGTTAAAAATCCGGGACTATTTTTTATTTTTATCTTATTTTTCTTATATAAATTTTGTACTACTCCAACCGACGTTAATATTTCAGATAATTTTATTCGAGCACTTTTATCATTCATTCCAAAATTATGAACCATAGCTTCTACGATTTCCTCTTCAGGTTTATCTTTATTTAAAAAATCCAAAATAAAAGCTTCCTGGCTATCCATTTCATTATAATTTGATACTCTTTTGTATCGTAAACTTATTCCCTTTTTTAAATTTCCTTCAACTACATTAAAAACCGACGAAACACATCCTATTATTTTCGATAAATTTATTATTTTATCTATTTCTAGTATACATTCATATTGAATATCTATTATATCTACATTTGAATCGTACAAAGTATTAAAAACTGGTATACTATATCCACTTTGCTCCATATTTTTTCTTACAATATCTATAACTGGGTTGACTGCTTCATTCACTATAATTGCAATGATACTTGTTTCATATGACACTTGTAGTTCTATAGTAATTGATATACTTGCATCATTCGAAAATTCGCAAATAATTGGTATAATATTACCCTCATATTCATATTCAATATAACAAGATACCGTTTTTGATTTTCCAATACTTTTCATTAATCTGAAAATAGTCGATTTATTTAAATAAGGTATTTTCTTTCCCTTTGTAGAAATTTTATTAACATATAATCTATATATTTTCTCCATTCGTTTCGATTGGTTATATTTTATAAACGGTACTAATTTTGTAGCATGTAGCAACTTAAATATTATATCTAATGGTAAATTATATGGGATATTTGGTCGTAAAATAAATTCTATTTTATTAATACCATTCGTAATATAATTCAAATCTTCGGTTCTTTTTTCATATATATTATAAAAAAGGTCGATATTATCTATGTTTCTTTGAAAATCTTGACTTATTAATTTTTGCGAATTTATTAATAACTCTTCCTTATTTTCGTTTAATAATTTTATTGAACTTATTCCGTCTTGAATTAAATTTGGATAATATATCTTAATCGAACTTACTATTGAAATATCTTTATCTTTCATACTATCTAAAACTTTACTAGCTATACAAACATATATCGAATCGTTATATATTTTAGTATCATTTGTTAAATCATCTATCGTCATTAATAAATATTTATTTGTCGTAGTAGTTAATTCGTCTGTATACTTTTCTAAAAATGGTTCAAAATCAATAACATCATATGGATTTATTGTAAACGAGACTGGTTGATTTGAAACAACAAATTTATGACCCAATGATTGATTCATCACTACTTCACTCCCATCTAAATTAAGTGATAAAATATCATCATATGTATATATATCCTTATCTTCCATTTGGTCAATTAAATCTTGTCGATTAATATTAAATAATAATTGTTGGAATCTTACTTTTATTAAATGTAATTTATTATTTTGTGTCAAATTATTGTAAATAACCACCGAATCAAATTTTACTTTCCGAGAACAAAATAAATAAATTTCTTCAACTGATAACTTTGTATCATTTTTGATTATCTTTCTTTTTATAGTTTCAATTGTATCATCTTTATAAATTGTCATAGATGATATCTCTTCTTCACCTTCCACTTTATAAATATCCAAATCACTAACTGGTCTAGTTGCTAGAGAAGACCCCCCACCAAATATTATTGTTTTTTCTATTACATTTTTATTTAAATAACATATTTTAAATGTTTCAGGCATATATAAATATATTATAAATAATATTTATATTTAAAATTTGAAGTAATCTAAAATTAAATTAATAATTATATTATATCATGAATTATAATATAATTGTTGCTACATGCGAAGATAATGGTATTGGTAATGATAATAAATTACCCTGGGATAAAATACCAGAAGATATGCGAAATTTTTCTAAATTAACAAAAGGAAAAGGAAATAATGCTATTATTATGGGTAAAAATACTTATTTAAGTATTGGAAGACCATTGCCAAATAGAGTTAATATTATATTATCCACATCGTTAAATGAACTGACCGAAGAAAAAAATATATATGTATTTAAAACAATTGATGAATGTGTAAAATTTTGCGAAAGTAAACAATTTGATGATGTTTGGGTAATTGGTGGAGAGAGTATATATAGACAATTCTTAGAACTAGATTATATTCAAAAAATCTATAAAACTAATATCAATAAAAAAATAGATTGTGATACTTTCTTTCCAACTATTCCCGATAATTTTTATCTTATAAATAAATTATGTAAACCATCTGATATATTTGTAAGTTTTACAATATGGAATCGCAATAAAAATTATAGAGCTGAAATATAAAATTGAAATATAAATCGATATAATAATTCAAAATATATAAAATGGTCGACGTCAAAGAAGAACTAAAAACAAAGGGTTATTGTATAATTCCGAATATTCTTTCTACTGAAGAAATTACAGAAGCCAAAAAACTATTTTATGACTGGAAAGAATCTGTTCCGAATCTTGACAAACTACATAATAGTATTAACCCCCATGGTATTTATAAACACCATGAAGTCGCTCACCAAGAATACGCCTGGTATATTCGCACTAAACCTCATGTAATTGCAGTGTTTAAAAACATTTGGACATGTGATGACCTTATTGTATCGTTTGATGGTTCCTGTTATATTTCTAAGGAAACAGAAAAAAAGGATAATATTTGGACACATACTGACCAAGCACCGAATAGTAAGGGACTTCATTGTTATCAAGGTTTCGTCGCATTAACCGATAATAAAGAACGAACATTAGTTGTTTATGAAGGGTCGCATAATTTTCATCAACAATATTTTGAAGAACAAAATATTGTTGATTCTAAAAACTGGCATCTAATTGAACATGCCCAATTAGATAAAATCAAAGATTCTAAAAGAATTCTTGAAATTCCGGCAGGCGCATTAGTTCTTTGGGATTCTAGAACTTTTCATCAAAATCAATATGGTGCTCCTAATTCCGAAGAAAGAATTGTACAATATGTTTGTTACTTACCAAAAACTCATCAAAAAAATACTAAAGCTCAACAGACTAAACGACTAAAATATTTTCAAGAAAGAAGAACCACATCTCATTGGCCTTGTCCAATTAAAGTTAATGGTCTTCAACCACAAACTTATGGCGATAAAACTAAAGAAATCGATTATACTTTATTAAAGCCCCCAAATTTAGAGAGATTTATGGATACTATAAAAACTATTATATAAAGGGTTTAACATTGTCCCAATATTTATGCATCATAATATGGATTATCAGTAATTGGCATCCCACAATAACGACTCGGAGTTTTCTTGTAATCAATTGGTTTATATATATTTATTTTTTCTGCCTCTATTAATAGAAATTTGAAATTTTGCCAAAATTCTGGAGTATGACCAATACTTTTTGTACATACATGAGCCAACTCATGTAATGCAACAAATGTTAAAGTATTAATATCTATCAATTTTCCATTATTATTTTTTTCGGTATCCAAACAAAATGCTAATTTCTCTCCTTTGTTTTCGCTATATGCAGTATACTCACTAGTTGGTAACGTTTCCATTATTTTTTTTGGATTGAAACCATCTTTCAAAAGAACACTCCTTTTATCATCAGGAAATTGATGTATGCAATGGTCTACTACCGTTTTCATATTTTTATTTACGGTAGCTAATTTGTTCGCAGCTAAAACTAATTTAGTACGTTCACGTACACAATATTTTTCACCATCTACATCTGATATTATACATTTTAATTGAAATAAATCGGATGTATAATACATACGATATGCTACTGCTACCATTAATCCAATAATTATAATACTTAATATATCTAAATTCATATATATTATTTTAATAAAAATAAATAATATATAATTATAACTTGAATACTTTGCTATTCAATCTATTGAGAACCACAACCTAATTCTAACGGAACTCTCATAAGGTCTGGTTCAATTGTTGAATTACCCCAGGGACTTACATTTGGCATTTTTGGGTTTGGTGGTTCAGACCGAACTTGTAGATTTGCATTTCTTAAAGAACCGCCTACAGTATCTATTCCAGCGTGCCATCCGGCTTGAAGTAAATTAACATCTTTTAAATCACCTGCACCAGTTGGATTTTGGGAACCCCATTCGCTATTATTATCTCTTGGCAATAACTCTGCTGGATTTGTTATTAATTGTTTATTACAATTTGACGGTAATCCATCTGTAATTGTTTGAACACCATTAACTTGGGCTGGTTCGGAATTCATGCCAGCAGGCATAGCAGGGTCAATTCCCAGAGTAGCCGGCTGAGTGTTTTGAACTTTATTATTATTAGAATTGGTCATACCACCTAACACTTTACCAACCGAGGACGAATATTGTCTTAAAAATATAACCAGAACTAAAAGACCTAATAAAAATAGCACAGTATGTTTATTCAACATTTTGCATATATCTTTTAAGAAATTCATATATATAAAATAAATGATAAAATATTTTTAATATTATAAATTATTTTTTTGCTAAAGTCAAATGGGTTTTTCTTCATTTTCTGAAATATTACTCTCATCATCAGATTCATTTATATCATCCAACATGTATAGCGTCTTTATATTTTTGGCCTCTAAATATGCCTCAATTGCCGCTTTTTTTATATGTTTTGCCTTTTCTCTTGCCGCTTTATATATTTCATAATAAACTTCAGATGGTTTTTTTAATGAAACCGAATCATCAATATTATCTATATGTAATTGAACTTCTTCTAAACTATTAGTTATAATTTCTTTAGTTTCTTCTAATTCTTTAGTTTCTTCTAATTCTTTAGTTTCTTCTAATTCTTTAGTTTCTTCTAATTCTTTAGTTTCTTCTAATTCTTTAGTTTCTTCTGATTCTTTAGTTTCTTCTAAACAATCTGTTATTGTAGATTGTTTTGTAACTTTAATTAAAAAATCATTTTTTATTTCATTTTGAACACTTAAAATCATAAGTTGTGGTAAATTAATATCAATTTGAAAACTTTTAGACGAGAATTTAATGCCGTCAATACATACTAAAGGTATTAATTCTGTTGTATCTAATATACTCGATATATCTAAAATTCTTTCATTTTCATCATATATCATACAATAATCCTTTTTAATTTGTTTAGTGCATGGAATATGTGCTCGAATAATAAAAAACTTTCCAGATTTATATGACTTTATTGGTGAAATAAACATATTCTCAATATCATCTAATGACATTTCCGTTTGAAACCAAATATCCTTTTTTGCAAACAATAATTCTCTGCATTTTGATTCCAAATTTTCAAACCACTCAATTAAATCTGACTCGTAGTAATTAAATAATAAATCTGTGTGTGTTTTTTTTGTTGTTGTATTTTTTAGAATACCATGTTTTGTTTTACATTTAGGTAATTGTAAATATAGTGGTAATTTTCTATCAGTATAATTAATTTTTGTAAAAAAATTACCACCTTGTAACGGCGCTGGGTTTTCTAAATTTAATTGTGAAAAATCAAATGTATTAGAAGGTTCTATAATATTTTCCATTATAAGACTAAAAGAAAAATTACTATTTATTAACACGCAAAAATTAATAAATTATTATGAATTAATAAATTAATGAACCAGAAATTTTTAGATGAATGTTTAGTACTTCTAAAGAAAGATAATGTTCAAAATAATATTAAAGAATTTATTAATCCAATTATTCATCCTATCGTAAGTATTTTATTAAAAGAAATATATCCTTACATATATTTATCTTTAATTTTTGTTATAATTAGTTTTTTGCTACATTTAGGAATATTTATCTTACTAATACGTTATAAATCCATTTTTAATTAAATAAATATTTTATCTAATTTATATATATAAGAATGAGCATTGAAAGTATATTAAAAGACAAGTTCGCTGAATTAAAAGACTCTGTTGGTGGAAGTAGGAAAAAACGTAGAACTCGTGGCCGCAAATCTCGTGGTCGCAAATCTCGTGGTCGCAAATCGCGTGGCCGCAAATCTGGTGGCCGCAAATCTCGGAAGCACAGAGGAAAACGGGGGGGTAATTTAGCATTAAAAGCGGCGGCTGTTCCGTTTGGTCTTTTAGCATTAAAAACACTTGCGTTTGGAAAAAGACGTATCTCTAAAAGAAAGGGTCGTAAAGGTTCTAAAAATTGATAAGTTACCAATATTATTATTTAAATAAATTATAATAATAATATTAGATGTCTTTAGAAGATAATATAAAAAAATGGGTATTATTGGATAATGATATAAAAGCATTAACTGAAAAAATTAAACAGCTAAAGCATGATAAAAATTCTTACAATGCAAATATTTTAGACTATATATCCAGAAACGATTTAGATAATGTCACTATTAAAATTAGTGATGGAAAATTAAAATTCATTGATGTTAACTGTGCTCAACCATTAACATATAAATTTATATATGAATGTCTTTGTAAATATTTTGAAGATAATGAAACCATCGTAAATGTTATTAAATTTATTAAATCCGAAAGAGTAATTAAAACTACTAAAGAAATTAAAAGATATACTATAAATTAATAATACTATATATAAATTAATATAAATATATATATAGTATTATTAATTTATGAGTAACTGCTTATTAAATGACATATTATCAACATCTGATAATTTTAATTCTTTTTCTAAAAATCATTTATTAGATAATTTAGCCATACCAAATAATATTTATATTAGAAATAATAAATATAGCAAATTAGCACATCCAATTATTTATAATAAAAACAGCTGTATAGACGATACATTATTTAATAAATTTATTAATTTGGTTGAATACAACCCAACATCTCTAAAAAAAATTACTAGAAGCGCTAATAAAAAAAGAAAAATAAAAAAAACTAGAAAAACTAAAAACTAAAAATTATAAATTCGAAATTCAATACATTTGTCTAAATCTTTATGTGCTCCATGATTTATTATTAAATGGTGCTATTAAAATATCTGATATTTTTTGCTTCCAATAATCTACTCTGTTTTCAAAGATTAATTCTTTTTGTGTTTTTGGATATAATGGTGTGTTTTTCATTAATGTCGCTTCTAAATCGTTTCTTTTTGGTTTGTATCCGTAACAATTTACACCAAATCTAACATTCGGGTTATCAATATATCCACCATTTATACCTGGTCTTCCACAATCATTCTCGTGGCCTTTAATTTTTTGTAATTTATCCCATTTTTTTTGTTGAGTTGGAAATAATGCCATTTGATTTTGTGACCACCCATAACTACACCAATCGGCTCCATCATCTAAAGCTTTATCAACTTCCTTATAATCGGCTAATCTATTACCATATGCTTTACATATTGCTTTTGCGTCTTCATATGTATAATTATTACCAGGTATATGATATGCTTGTTTTACATATTTTATTTCTGGTACAATATCCGAATCTACTATATCATCACTTTCAACAATTATATCTATTTCAGGCTTTTTTGTAAAAATATTTTTTATATTTGCAATAACGCTTATATTAAAAAAATAATGCATTCCATTTATTAACATTAAAACAATAAAAACACATATCATCAATGTTCCTAAAAAATTCATACCCTCATTGTTCGAATTTTCCGATGTTGTATTTTGTACTCCTAAAGACGAAAATAACAATAAATATAATGTTATTATAACAAATAATGTTATAATCATTACCGGATTTGCGCCTATATTATTCATTCCGTCAAGTATATTTGTATTTGGTATACCAGTAATCGAATTTATATCAACATTCATTATATATAATTAATTCTTATTTTTTTTCTATAGAAAAGACAATATGTTGATTGTGTAATTACTTTATTATCTGGTATAATATTTATATTTGTATCATTAAAATTATACCATTTACCGTTCGGGTTTTTAATATTTGTGGTATAATGTCCACCATGTACATTTCCTGAATGATTATTTACCCCAAATAAATCATATATATATTCTTCTGAATTATATCCATGAACATATTTTGTAAAATCAACATCATCTAGTGGTGTATTTACTAATGTATGTATTTTTCGATTTGAATTATTAAATCGTTTTAAGTCTATAATTAATATAGTAGGTAAACTCCAAAATATAATGTTTTTCTTTACGTTTTCTTTACTATTTGTTTTGTCATTAAACCATGCATTGTCGTCTTTTAATTCCTCATCATTTCTATATAAATCGAAACATTCAAATATGTTTGTCTCTTGAATATTTGGTATAGAGAGAGTTAATATTGAAAATGGTTCACATGTTCTACTTAATACTTCACCACTATCAAACGATTTAATTTGAGTTACGGATATACCATAAAATATATTAATCATTTCAGAATATTCTGTTTTATACATATTTTGCATCATTTTATAACAATCAATAGCCAATAAGTCCATATTGTTTTTTTGTTTTCCATTTATTACCATTTCTACTTCCCTCTTTATACCACAATGTAAACAATCTATTATAAATATCAACAATTCTGTTGCGTCATTTTGTGCAAAACCAGTGAATAAATCCCATTTCTTTTCTAACGCTACTTTTTGTATTGCTTTTACAAACCCCCATGGCGCTATAGTACAATTTTCACTCCACATTAGTTTGCGTAAATTATTCCATTCCACCAAAACAGTTGCTTCTGGATTACTATTAATTTTATTTATATTTAATTTATCTAAAAAATCGTTTAATTCATATGTGTGAGATAATAATTGCATACATGAATTAATATAACACGAATTGCCTATATTTGCCAATCCAGTTAAACCTTTGTCTTTATATTTTTCATATTTTTCATATTGTTGTTCCATTTTTATATATAATAATTATATCGCGATATATTTAAACATATTTATATATTATACATTATACATTAATATGGCAAATACAAATAGACCCACTAATTCAGATAATTCATTAGAAAATGAATTAATAAATTCATATATTAATTTTACAAATACTACAAATGCATCAATGCAAAGTATGTTAGAAATTATAAATAATCAACAAACATCATATAATCAAATATTAAATCGTTATAATATAACAAGTAATCGACGAAGTCATCGGGCATCTTCCCGTTATTATCCATATCTTTCTTCTTCACCATTAAATAATACTAATCATAACTATATACCTAGAAATAATACGGATACGGTTGATTGGTTTAATAATATAATAAATCGAACCATAAATCAAAATTTTAATGAACCTGTTATTGTTAGACCAACCCAAGAAATTATTGAATTAGCTACAGAAAGTGTATTATTTGGAAATATCGAAAATCCATTAAATCGCCGTTGTCCCATTAATCAAAATGATTTTAGTAATAATGAGAACGTTACTCGGTTAATCGAATGTAATCACATATTTAATCCGGAATCAATTACACGATGGTTTGAAAGACATGTTCATTGCCCATTATGTCGCAATGATATTCGTAATATTTCGAATTTTAATAGTGAAACTGGTGAAACTGGTGAAACTGGTGAAACTGGTGAAACTGGTGAAACTGGTGAAACTGGTGAAACTGGTGAAACTGTGCTACCCGATGAAAATACTTCTTTTGCAACTCAAATTGCAAATATAATTTCCAATGAATTATCCGCTAATCCCGATTTTTCGGGCAATATTAATATTGATTTAGCTTTTACAGACCGCGGTTGGTAATATTATAAAAATTGAATCTAATTTTAAATAATTTAAATTATAATATTCATTATGTACAGTAAATTTCACGATAATTCCGGAACTCATGTACCAATAGCTGTAGCTGTTGGTGTTGGTCAACAACCATATATTAATAATGAACACGACGTTGCTATCACTGTTGGTCAACCTATAAAACCTACTAATTCATCTTTTATAAATAAAACTTTATTTTATATACTTATACAACTACTATTTACATCTTTAATCTCCACTATTAGTTATATTTATAGAAAAGACATTATAAATATAATCACACACAATCCAGTCGTTATTATTATTCCGTTAATTGTTTTCGTTATATCTTCTATTGCTTTAGCATGCTGTAGTCGCGATTCAAAAAAATGTTTGTATTCTATGTTTGGACTATTTACAATTTCTAGCGCGTGTGTTGTTAGTATTTCTATTCTACCATATTCACCGCTTATTGTTCTTCAAGCTGTTACTGGAACAACAGTTGCGGTATCTAGTATTAATATGTATGCATTCTGGTGTAGTCAAAATAATGTGGATTTTATATCGTGGAGTAAGGCCTTGGCGTTTGCTTCACTTTCAATTATCCCAATACTCATTTTACAAATATTTTTACCATCGAATAGTCCATTTCAAGTTATTGTCAGCATATTTATTATGCTCTTATTTTCAGTATATTTAATATATGACCTTAATCAATTATATAATGGAAATAATGAATTCATTTTTGAAGAACCAATTCTTGCAGCTGTAAATATTTATTTGGATATTATAAATATCTTTCTATATATGTTACAAATTCTCAGCGTTTGTGGAAATAATAATTAATAAATATATTAATTGCGTTTAAAAATATTATGATAATAAATATATTATGTCTCATTCACTTGAACTGAACACAGTAATTGACTCTGAATTGTTACCAATCGACTATAATATAGGAATTCCAACTTATGAATCGAATATGGCATCATTTATGCAACAAAATATTAGTGAGACAATTGAAGAAAATATAGATAATGTTGAAATAGTATTAGTGTCATTAAATAATAATTTACCTGATAATATAAAAAATTTTTATAGAAAAATTAAATCATCTACTCAAGAAATATATATCAAACAATGGACTATGTTTAGTCTTGATAATATATTTTACTTATCTGAACAACATAATACAGACAACATTCATGTAACTGATATTGGATTAAAATATATTGGAATGGGTCATTGTATAATCGCATTTTATGAACCAAATACAGATTTAATATATTATCGTTATGATGGTGGTTCTAATGGGTGGGATAGAGAAGAACGATATAACGCATTAAAAAAATATACTTCTAATGATACAAATCCCGGCATTACATTTGATACCTTTTTAAAACAAATTAATGAAGAGTTGGATGAAGATGATTGTTTATTTTAATTAGCGCCAGGAGGTGGTACTTCTGCCCCAAAAGCAGGTTGATGAACCAATAATGGTGGTAATGGTTGTTGTGGTTGTTGTGGTTGTAATAGTTGTTGTGGTCGTGGTCTTTTCTTTTCGGGTGTTCTATCTCGGGTACCAGCTTTTTTATGTCTTCTACTTTTTGTTCTTTTATGAACAGTTCTTTTGTGTTTGT
>Ga0302125_10001145_pt1 | contig 13587 bp, 8 predicted proteins | sample CB4_surface_MG_FD_203111 | JGI IMG/M metagenome (GOLD analysis project Ga0302125, IMG submission 203111) | Marine microbial communities from Western Arctic Ocean, Canada - CB4_surface | ecosystem: Environmental > Aquatic > Marine > Oceanic | place: Canada: Western Arctic Ocean | collected... | reverse complement strand
ATCAGCAATGCATTATCATAAAGCATCTTCTCGAAATGCGGAATCAACCAATGCGGATCGACGCTATAACGAGCAAATCCACCACCGAACTGATCAAATAATCCACCATGCGCCATCGCACGCAGCGTCGTATGACAAACCGAATCGATACGCTCGCCGAGCTCTGGCTCTGCATCGACTGCCGCGCTACGGCGGAGCGCACGTAGAAAATTTAAAGTCATCGAAGGTGGGAATTTCGGTGCGCCACCGAACCCGCCATATTGATCGTCGTGCGTGCCGCAGATCCCATTGGCTGCCTCAATCAAAAATGTATTATCCCACCCACCAGTGCTGGCAGCCATGGTCGAAGCCATAATATTCTTCTGAATCGCATCTGCATTCTCTTCTAGCTCGGCTCGGGAGCGCTTGTAGTGATCAGAGATACGCATCAACACCTGCGGCCATGGAATCAAGCCCTGCCCGCGATCTTCGGGTGGGAAATACGTGCCACCAAAAAACGGGCGGCCATCCGGCAGGCAAAAAACATTTAAGGGCCAGCCGCCGGATTGCTGTATCATCTGCACCGCTTCCATGTAAACTTGATCGACGTCGGGGCGCTCCTCGCGGTCGACTTTCACACAAATGAAGTGCTGATTCATCAACTTCGCAATATAATCACTCTCGAAACTTTCATGTGCCATCACGTGGCACCAGTGGCAGGCAGAGTAACCGATCGAGACCAGCAACGGCTTACCCGACGCTTCCGCGGCAGCGAAGGCCTCTTCGCCCCAGGGATACCAATCGACTGGATTTTCGGCATGTTGCTTGAGATAGAGACTGTTCTCTTTAGAGAGGCGATTTTGCATCTGGCTTATTATAAAACGTTTAAAAAGTTGAGCGGGTCACCCACGCATGGGATAGATCTCGAAATTATGCGAGACGCGAGTTAAGTAAACCCGTTTATAAATAAATTGTTTTGCAGCGTGGCGCTCCTGCTTCACACAATACAGATTATTGCATTCAACATGTCTTCAATCCACATACTATCCGATCGAGTCGCCAACCAAATCGCCGCAGGCGAGGTGATTGAGCGCCCAGTCGCAGTGGTCAAAGAACTAGTCGAAAATAGTCTCGATGCTGGCGCAACTCAGATCGAGGTCGAGTTCCGCAACGGCGGTAAGTCCTACATCCGCATTACGGACAACGGTAAGGGCATGTCACCAGACGAGTCACTGCTCTGCCTGGAGCGCCACGCGACAAGTAAGATCCGCGAAGCTGCCGACCTCAACGAAGTGTGTAGCTTCGGCTTTCGCGGCGAAGCGCTACCATCCATCGCATCGGTCTCCAAATTTACCCTGCGCACCCGTTCAAAAGAATGGGAGCACGGCACCGAGATCTTCATCAACGGCGGCAAAATGATTGAGAAGAAAGACTGCGGCATGCCGGTTGGTACCGTGATCGAAGTCGCACATCTGTTTAATTCTGTGCCTGCGCGGCGTAAGTTCCTAAAAACTGATCCCACCGAAACTGCTCATATCACATATAATTGTCGCCTGTTCGCAGTGGCACATCCGAATGTCGCGTTCCGTGTGCTGGAAAATGGGCGCACAGTATTTCAGTCACCCGCTTGCGAAAACCTGCGCGACCGCATCGCCGAAATCTGGGGCCGCAACCTTGCGGATGATTTGATCCCCGTCGATGTCAGTGATCCGAAGACTGGTTTCCGCTTGAGAGGACTTACTGCAAAGCCAGGAGTGGGACGCTCAACCCGCCGCGAACTTGTCACACTGGTCAATCGCCGACCAGTAGATAGCCGCACGCTGAGTCTAGCCGTGCTCGACGCCTATCATGGCCGAATTCAAAAAGGCCGTTATCCGCCCGCATTTCTATTTCTCGAAATTCAACCGCAAGAAGTGGATGTCAATGTCCATCCTGCCAAGCGTGAGGTGCGCTTCCGCGACGACGGGGCTATTCGCCGCTTCGTGCTGAATGCAGTAACTGAGACTCTGGCCGCTAGTCGGGCCGATAATATCGCGCAAACAGTGACGCCAATTCCGCTCGCGACTGAGGCGAAGGTCGAGACGCCAGCCTCCCCCGCAGCCAAAGTGCCAGGCATCGAAAAACCGGACGTAACGATTCTGCCAAGCCCAAGCGCACCGATCTGCCCAGCAGTCACAACAGCAACTCCCACAGCAGCAACCCCCTCAGCGACTCCCACAGCAGCGATTCGCACTGCACCGCAAGCAGTTGCCTCGACTACCGATGTATCTCCCTCGCCTGCCGCAGACAAGACAACTCCCGGCTGGCGTTTGATTATTGTATTAAAGAAGCGCTATGCGCTATTCGATACCCCCCGCGGACTAGTTATGTTGCACCTACGCCACGCCGATCAACGTGTGCGCTTTGAACGCATCAGCAAAGAATTCAAAAACGACAAAGGCACGAGCCAACGCTTACTGATCCCGCATCCGATCGAATTCGAACCACTGGCTTCTGCAGCACTTAAATCACAACTAAAGCAGTTGAACGCGCAAGGCTTTCAAGTCGAAGAATTCGGACGCAATTTTTACCGTATCGAAGCAGTGCCGACATGGCTCTCTCCCGAGCAGGCAGAGCCCTTCATCCGCGATCTCGTGGATTTGATTCGCCAACGCGGCGGCATGCGCAAACCAAGCGCACTCGACTCGGAGGCCATCGCGCGCCTCGCCGTCGAAGGCAGCTACCGGCGCAGCGATTCGTTGACCGATCAAGCCGTCGAGCAACTCGCCAAAGACCTACTTAGCTGCGACACCCCCCACACCTCTCCATTCGGCAGGCCGACCTTCAGTGAAGTCAGCTGGACCGAATGGGAACGCCGCTTCGGCAGCGATTAACTTTGCGATGGCAGCGACACGGCTCAACTTCGAACAATGGCGCACACTGGTGCAACAATCCCCCGGACGTGTGGCGGATCAATTCCTCGCTCATCTGCAGACTCTCTCTAAGATCGAGCGTCAAACATGGTTTGCGGCGACGCCATTTAAACAACAACTACTGCAAGCACTGAACAGCGCCGTAGCCGATGAGGACTGCCCACTCGCTTGTGTGCCCTATGTATTGCAAGATATGTTCGACGTCAAAGACATGCCAACCGGATGCGGTGCTCCATTTCTATCCCAATTCGAGGCACCATTAGAAGACTCCAGTCTGTTGTATCAGAAGCTGAATACACTCGGCGCCTGTTTTTTCGGCAAAACTATGCCAGCAGAATTCGGCGTCGATCCACAAGGGTGCAACCTCACCAATGGCGACTGTAAACACAGCGACGGCGAACAATACGTTTGCGGTGGCGGTGCCGGCGCAGCAGTCCGTACAGTCAGCGAAGGCCTAGTTCCACTGGCCTTCGGCCTCGATACTGGAGGAGGCATTCGCATCCCCGCAGCATTCCATGGCCTGTTCGGATTCCGCATGGGCAACAATGCCTATGCACGTGACGGCGTATTTCCGATAAGCCCGTCCATCGAATCGGTCGGTTGGGTGAATAACTGCATTGCCGACTTAGCCACGACTTTTCGAGCCTTTCATCGCGTCCCCAGATCCTATGCAGCTGATGCACCCCGCGGTTACTTAATCAGCGAACTTTCGAGCGCAGTTTCGGCCGACATCAAGTCAGGGCTACTCGGCCTCACTCGTGAGCTGAACATCGACGACGATCCGGCTATCGGCACTCGCCTTCGGCAAACACTGTCACAAGGCAGCAGCGCTTATCAGACCTTAGAAGCTCGGGAATTGCATTCGATTCATCAATATTGGGTCGAAGAGTATCGCGATCAATACGACCCTGCCCTACTCAAACGCATTCAAGCAGGAATCGACTGCACGCCACAAACAGCCGATGCATCTACACACATCCAAGAGTGCATTCGCAGTGCATTCACAGAATTCTTCGACGATTACGATTACCTCATCTTGCCAATCAGTCCTATCAGCACTCCGGAAAAATCAGTTTGGAACGATCAATTGGAACAGCAGATTTTGCAGCTAATCGCACCAGCCAGCCTAGCCTTCCTGCCTGCAATCATACTTCCGTTCGCCTGTCCAGAAGGCCGCCATAGTGCGGCCCAAGTAATCATCAACCCACACAAGCTGCAGGTCGTTGCAGATCTACTCGCGCAGTTGACAGGGTATTACGAAAATTAACGCTACGCGGCAGATGTCGCTTCTAGTTAACACTTGAGGTGCCGAATCAAACGACCGCCAAAATCCGCCATCGGTGGCCCTTGATCGCACAAGATTATCAGGTAATCTTGCTGAGAGGATGGTCACTTAATTCAGTCATTATAAGATAAATACCTTAAAGTGAATTACGATAGAGCAATCGCAGCAGTGAGTAAGGCAGTAAATTCTAGGCGCACACCATCTGCCGTCTCAGCCACCTCCTCATGGGAGAGCGGACCCGAGGATATTCCGGCAGCCGCGTTGGTAATACAGGAAAGTCCGATCACTCGAATTCCTAATTGGCGTGCAACGATCGCCTCTGGCACAGTCGACATGCCAACCGCATCAGCCCCTAAAGTTGCGAAAGCACGAATCTCTGCCGGCGTTTCAAAGCTAGGCCCAGTGGTAGCGAGATAGATACCTTCCTGTAAACGTATACTCTGGCTTTGCGCCCATTCCCGGATTTTTTGGCGTAAGGCTTTGTCATACACCTCAGTCATGTCTGGAAAGCGTACGCCCACATCAACAACCGCACCTATCAGCGGATTGGTGCCAAGGAAATTGATATGATCATGAATCAACATGAAATCGCCCGGCACATAGCTGGGATTGATCCCGCCTGCTGCATTTGTCACAAACAGGGTCTGTACGCCGAGTTCGTACATCATTCGAACCGGTAAAGTTAACTGATCCATCCGATAGCCCTCATAAAAATGAAAGCGTCCCTGCATGCAAATCACCCGACGGCCGTCCACATATCCGAAAACAAATTGTCCCGCATGACCGGGCACAGTTGAGACCGGGAAGCCCTCGATTTCAGCATACGGCAGGTGGCCAACGATTTCGATCCGATCATCGGCAAAAAAACCAAGCCCCGAGCCTAGGATTAAGCCGATTTCTGGTTTAAAATCAGTCAGTTCAGTCGGTAGTTTAGGTAGCTTCATAAAGTTAACTGGTTAAGACTCGGAAATCCGATCGATAATCACATTCGTACAGGCACAAGTTGAGCCGAATAAGTGATCGCACCACGCCCCACCGCTGATAAATGCACCGCAGCGCCAACGGCTAACGCGCTGACTTGATAGTCCCGAAATCCACCAGACACCACTCCTGTCAGCAATCGCTCAATCTGAGCACGACTCATCGGGCGGCAGGCTCGTTTTATTGCAATGATTTCTTGAGGGATCTGCATATAGAAGATCACAGCATACATCCAATTCGAATGAGTTCAACGCAGATATAACTTGGAATTCATACATCCATGCAGATGCTCACCAATAACCGCCTTATTCAACACCACTCATGAATGCTTCAGACTTCGCCGCCACACTTGATGCTACAAATCTAAAACTTGACGCCAGTGATGGTGAAATTTGCGCCCTCAGTGATGAAGCCGCACACGCTGGATATGCATCCGTTTGCGTCTATCCCAGCAGTGTCTCGATTTGCTCCGACATCTTATATAACTCCAAGGCAAAAGTTTGCACCGTAATCGGCTTTCCGCATGGGCGCTCAAGCTTGGAGTCAAAGCGCGAGGAGATCATACGCGCCAAGGCCAATGGTGCCAACGAGGTCGATATCGTAATGAACTATGCCGCGCTGCGAGCTGGCGATAAAACTATCGTAACCGAAGAAATCGTCCGCCTGTGCGTCGTCGCCCGCGAATCTGAGCTACTAACCAAGGTTATCGTTGAGACCTGCTATTTAAATGAGGCACAGAAATTAACCGCGCTAGCAATCTGTGAAAAGGCTGGTGCCGATTTTATTAAGACCTCGACCGGCTTTGGCTCGGGCGGAGCAACTATTGAAGATATCAAACTCTTCGCCGACAACCGTAAGGGCTCGATCAAAATTAAAGCCAGTGGCGGTATCCGTACACTCAGCGATGCACTAGCGCTGATCGAAGCGGGTGCCGAGCGCCTCGGCGTCTCGGCCGCCCGTGAGCTACTCGCAGAGCTCAACGGCGTGCGCTTCAAAGCGAGCGACAATGATAATTACTAGGTGCGGAGATCGTGATGCGAGGGTCCAGCTCCGCGAGAACCGCGTTAGGCAGATTCATTGGTACATCTTGGCGAAACCACTAATAACAGCGATTGGCAACTAGCCACACCTGATTGAACAAGGGCTGTTCGAGGACTCCGCGGCACCACACAAACAGGACTTTATTCTGTTAACAACCTCCCCAGCTTTCATTACAGCTAATCGACTTTGACCGTTTCGAGCAGGTATAGTATGCCAAGCATTCGCGGACGACGCGGAGGTCGTCCCTCCCGCGTACAAAAAAAGAGGAGGCATACAATGCCCCCTCTTTAAAGTTGTTGTGGTGATCTCCGGCGTTATTAAGCCGGTGCAATCTGACTCAATAACTCGTTGATCACATCATGTGATGAATAGCTCACCGTGTCCCAATTGACAAACCGACCCAACTTAGTGACATCGTCACCACTGGTTACAATCGCTGGCTCAACACCTCCATCTTTGTACTTCTGCGGCATACCGATCGCAGCAATCAAACCATTACAGAGACATTTACGACCGACAGTGTCTTCTTCCTTACCACCCTTCTTCAGGTAATCCTTCACAGGCTCGGATGGGCAACGGTAGCCGATCGTTGCGTCTGCCTTCTTGTAAGGATGGCGCAAATAGCAGAGATCACAGATACGTTTACGAGATTCATATACCTCCTCTTCGAAGATTGTCCCTTCGAGATTTACAACCTTAAATGGGAAGCCAGTTGGCGAGCCACGGGCATCAGTAAAGATCTTGGCTGCACCAGTCTTCACTTTCTCCAGCACGCGTTTCTTAATTGAGGGGGCGAAGCCCGACTCATCACTGTAAGCAAAGGCAGTGCCGACTTGAATACCAGTAGCACCAGCTGCCAAGGCGTCCTTGAGGCCGGTCTCGGAAGAACCACCACCTGCGAGCCAGAAAGGAATGCCCATCTTGCTAAGTTGCGCCAAATTTGTTTCGTCTTTTACACCGTAAATTGGCTCGTTCTTCTCATCCAGCTTCATCCCTCCGCGTGGCGGTGCATTATGACCACCCGCAACATGACGCTCGACGATGAAACCATTGACTTTACCAGTCGATTTCTTCGCTAAAGTCAGCGCCAAGACATTGGAGGAGATGATCGGAAAGAAGTCGGGGCGTTTCAGCTTCGGCAACTCCACATCAGGTAGGTGCGAACGGATCCATTCGAGCGGATCAAAGCGACTGAAATACGCATCTTCCTTATCGGCATCTTCGACATTGATTCGCATCTCGACTGGTTTCCACTCAGACAAGGCATCTAAGATACCTGGAATCGTGCGTGGGATACCCGCGCCCATCAGGACGTTGTCGACGCCGGCAAGCATGGCGCCAAACATAGAGGTTAGATTCGGCATCTGAATCTTTTCGAGGAAGTTCACGCCGACGTGGCCTTGGTGCCCTTCCTTGGCGAGGAAGACCTCGACAAAGTTGGCCGCTATCGTCAAATCGACGACATTTGCAGTGGGATCGATACGGAAGCCCGCAATTAGCCTGGACGGCTTCTCGTCTTGATCGGCTTCAGCCTTGAAATAACGCGCTAAAATACGCTCTGCGACGGCTGGCACTGGAAACGCAGCCAATCCACGCCGCATGTGGCCGCCCACATCTCCATGTTGTAAACGACGAACTAGCACTGTGTCCAACGCTGTCCCGGAGATCACCCCGAGCTGCCCAACAGAAGACACCGAATTTGCGAGTCTCCAGTCAGAAACTCCGGCACCCATGCCACCTTGAATGATTTTTGGAAGAAACATATATAATAAGTTTATTAGTCATTAATCGACTCATGCACGAGTCATATAAAAAAGTAATTCATGTAGGTTACAGTTCAAATTAAATCGTGCGAACATTATTACACAAAAGAATTAAGAAAGCTTAGTTGATCTGCCGAACATCAACCTGAGTCACGCACACACCCGACTAATCCCTTTAACTGAGCGACTTAGACGGCAACGTCGACCGATCAAGGTTCGCACCGTTCTCATCAATAATTGTGCCTTTTCTATCATCAAATACCGCTCGAGCCACCGAAGCCGGTACGATACCGCGATATTTTCGTAATCGACAGTGCAAAACCAGTGGTCCAAGCAGCAGCAACTGCGCCGTTGCCAGCACTGCTGTAAACCTAAAACCGTTGCATTTTAAACTGCCCGCCAGCAGCGAGCGCCGACCAAGATGCCACAGAGGCAGTTCCAATGCGATCAACCCCGCCCCATCGCCCCCTTGTCCGCAAATAACCGAGTGCGCCGAGGCGCTGCGCCAATGCTCCGACTTTTAATACATACTCAAAGTCCACACGCTGGAACGCGGCCACTGCTCGAAATCGACGCAATCTTCGATGACCACCTCGCTTACCAGCTATGCTAAGCGAGGTGCCACACAAAGAATCCGACCGTAGCGCCCTGAAGCCGGCAGTTCCTGCAACAATTCAGGCCAATAGCCCCAAGCCCCCAACTAGGACCGCAGTGCGCGGCAGGTTAGATGCAGACTTGGAATCCATTGGTCAGATGTGCGCCTTCGCAATGCCACTAATCCAACGTCGCTTGTTTCTTGGCAGCAGTATCGCCACGCCGCGGACCAACACTTAACTCCCCGGTGCCTGACAGCAAAATGGCCGCAGGCCGTGTCTCTGGAAAGTAAGAGAAGATAATCACCATAATCACAGTGATTGGCACGCACAAGAACATGCCTGGAATCCCCCAGATCGAGCCCCACAGACCAAGTGACAGCAGGATAACAATCGGACTTAGATTCAAACGGTTACCCATCAACCGCGGTTCCAACAGGCTACCAATACAAAACTGCAAGCCAGTTAATACTGAGGCAGTGATCACAAAGGGGCCGAGCGTATCAAACTGCACCAAAGCCAAGACCGACGGAAACGCGGTCGCGACGATCGAACCAATCGTCGGGATGAAATTAAGAAAGAAGATAAGAACCGCCCAGAAGCTCGCAAAATCGACTCCGACGAAGCTTAACACCGCATAGCTTAACAACGCAGTCGCCGCACTGGTAAGGACTTTAATCCCAATATAGGAGCGGATATCAGAACGAATTTTTTCCATCAGTCCTAAGACCTCTTCGAGACGATCCGGATCTCGAACCAATCCATGCATTTTTGCAGTAAATGTGCGCTGCTCTAACAACAGGAAGATCAAATACAAAATAATGATTCCAGTCCGACTGACCAACGAGCGCACAGTGCCCCCAATATTCTGTAAATAACTACTCAAATTGATCTGAGCAAAGATCTCCTTGATATTAGGTGCTTCCTGAACCCCGAATAGTTCATAGCCTTTATAAATTAAACCCTCCAAATTCTGCTGATACAGGGGCGCAACTTTGATCACACTGGCGATATTTACTGTGATCAATTGAATCACTAAACTCAACGAAGCCAAGATCACTGCAATCGCCACAATCATGGCAATCGGACGAGGCAACGACACACGACCAATACGCAGCCGACAAATTGTATGTGCCAAAATATTGATCAGATAAGCGACCGCTCCAGCAATCACGAGGGGCAACAACAGAGCCTGCCCCAAGTAGAGCAAATAAAAACTCAAAAAGACGATCAACATCGTTAACGCTGCGCGCTGCAATTTCATAGCCGTCATTTAATAAGAAGTATTCGGACGATGTCCACCACGGAGCACCATGAATATTCAACTAAGCTAGGCCACTTGCGATTCTTCAAAAACGTCATACCGTTTCTACCCATGAAACACATAATCCTCATCGCCCTCAGCCTATCGCTCTTCGCCTTCAGTCTACACGCGGCAAAACCCGATAACGCCGGGAAACCCGACCAACAAAAAACGGTTCAAAATCAATCTGATGCGCACCACTCCGATTCTGACGCAGTCAAATCAAAGAACCAGCAGGAGAAAGTGGAAAAGAAAGAAAAAGAAGCGAAGCATTCAGCTGATGATGACGATGTTGAAGAAACAACAGGCAAGAGCAATAATAGCGATAAGGCGGACGCCATCCATAAAGAAGCAGGCAAAGGCTCCGAAACCGGCCAACAACAACGCGAAGCGCACAGTCGCAAATGGTGGAAGTTCTGGGGCGAAGAATAATAATCCAACCCTCACTTCACCCACGCTGATCTCTTTTAAACGAAAGTTCAGCCATTCCGCAGTAGAGCACTGGAACCACAAAGATCGTCAGTAGTGCGAGGCACATGCCGCCGAATGATGGGATTGCCATTGGCACCATAATGTCAGCACCGCGACCGGTCGAAGTGAGCACTGGCAGCAGTGCGAGAATCGTTGTGACACTCGTCATCATCGCTGGGCGCACGCGACGCTCCCCCGCTTCGACAGTCGCTGCCCGAATCGCAGCGATTGTCTCCGGGCGTTTTTCCTTAAAACGCTGCTGCAGGTAGGTGCAAACGATCACGCCGTTATCAGTCGCAATCCCAAACAGTGCGAGAAATCCGACCCACACCGCCACGCTCAAGTTGACCGTGCCCATCTGAAATAGTGCCCGAAGATTCGTACCAAACAGATCAAAATTCAAAAACCACGATTGGCCATACAGCCAAAGCATAATGAACCCGCCCGACCATGCAAAAGCGATCCCAGAGAACACCATCAACGTCGTCGAAACGCGCTTAAACTGAAAATAGAGGATTAACCAAATCGCAAACAGTGCGATTGGCAGCACGACTCTCAACTTCTTCTCCGCCCGAATTTGATTCTCATAACTTCCGGTGAATTTGTAGCTCACACCAGCGGGAATACTTAACTCGCCGGAGTCTATTTTGCTTTGAAGATAGGCCTGCGCCTGTTCGACCACCTCAACTTCGGCGTAGCCGTCGCGCTTATCAAAGATGACATAGCCGACGAGAAAAGTGTCCTCACTTTTAATCACTTGTGGGCCGCGCAAATAGTGTATGGTCGAGAGTTCTTTGAGTGGAATTTGCGTGCCGTCCGGAGCAGCAACCAAAATGTCCTCAATCGATTCAATCGAGTCGCGCAGCTCCCGCTGATAACGAACCCGCACGGGGTAGCGTTCACGACCTTCTACCGTCATCGTGACTGGCTTGCCTCCGACGGCGACTTCGATCACGTCCTGCACCATCGAGATTTTTATCCCGTAGCGCGCGATCGCATCACGGTCGATATCGATCTCCAAATACGGCTTGCCTACGATACGGTCGGCGAACACTGCTTCCTCCTTAATCGAAGGCACTTCCTTCAAATACCCTTCAATATCAAGGGCGGCTTTCTCCAGCGTTTTGAGATCAGGCCCGTAAACCTTCAGACCCATCGGTGCACGCATACCACTTTGCAACATGACAATACGGGCTGCAATCGGTTGAAGCTTCGGCGCGGAAGTGGTGCCAGGGATCGAGGCTGCTTCGATGATTTTTGCCCAAATATCATCGGGCGTCTTAATCTCGTCGCGCCACTGGCGGAACGGGCGGCCGTCTTCGTCCGGCATCAGGTTTCCAGATACATCATATGTATATGCCTCCTCTGATGAATCATATTCAAACGTAAGAATATGCCCGTCGTCATCCACGATGTATTCGGATTTATAATTAATGATGGTCTCGATCATCGAGATCGGTGCCGGATCAAGCGGACTTTCAACCCGTCCAAGCTTACCAACAGCGGACTCGATCTCTGGAATAGCGTTGATCGCCATGTCCTGTTTACGAAGCACATCCATCACTTCGCCAATCGAAGCATGTGGCATGGTCGTCGGCATAAAGAGATAAGAACCCTCGTCCAGATCCGGCATGAATTCCTTACCGAGCCCCGGCACTTGGTGCATGGCCTGACTGTAAGGCTTGGTCTCCTTGATCAACTCTGGCAGCCATCCGAAAACGGCGCTCCAGCCCAACCAAACAGTCATCCCGAAAACAACAATTAAAGAACTGCAGCCAAGGAATATCAGTTTAAAACGAAGCAGCACTGCAAGCAACTGACCGTAAAATTTAATGAACAATAAGAAAGTCCCCAGTAGCCCACCGATCGCAAGAAAGACAAATACGACATTCGCGATTTCACGCTCAGCACCGAGCGGTTTCCAATCGCCGGCCAAAACGACTGCGACGCTTAGAGCGACGATCAAGTTGAAGATGACTACCACGTATTTCTGGATAATTGCCGGGATTTTTGGCTGCGTAAGGTTATACACCGCTGATCCAATCATGATCAGCCCCAACCACCACGGAAACCATGTGAGCAAAAAAGGCCCCACCACACCTGCCAATGCGATGGTCAGCCAAAGAGTAAATTTACTCCAGCGGGAACTGTGTCGACCTGCGATCAACCAATGCGCCAGTGGAGGAATAATCGTCAATGCGACAACAATTGAGCCGATCAGCGCGAAGGTCTTCGAATAGGCGAGCGGTTGAAAGAGTTTCCCCTCGGCGGCCTCCATGGTGAAGACGGGAAGGAAGCTGACCACGGTCGTCATAACAGCCGTCACCACCGCACCACCGACTTCCGAACAGGCGCGATAGACCACCTCGAGACGATCTTCATCTGGATCAGCCGTATCGATATGTTTCAGGATGTTTTCGACTAACACCACACCCATATCAACAATCGTGCCAATGGCGATGGCGATGCCAGAGAGTGCCACCACGTTGGCATCTACCCCGAAGAGCTTCATCCCGATAAACGCAAACAGCACCGCAAGCGGCAGCACGCCGGAGATGAGCGCCGCACTACGTAAATGCATCACCATCAACACCACCACTATGATAGTGACTAGAATTTGCTGACGCACGGCATCTTCGAGGGTTCCCAGCGTCTCATAGATTAATCCAGTTCGATCATAGAAAGGAACAATTTCGACTTGGCTGACAGTGCCGTCCGCCAAGGTCTTCTTAGGCAGGCCTGCAGAGATCGCTTCAATCTGCTGCTTCACCCGCTTGATCACGGCGAGTGGATTTTCGCCAAAGCGCGTGACGACGACTCCACCGACCGCTTCGGCTCCTGCCTTGTCCAATGCGCCGCGCCGTAGTGCCGGACCGAACTCAATCTCGGCGATCTGCTCCAAAGTGATCGGAATATTATTTCGCTGTGTGATGACTGTCTTACGAAGGTCGTCGAGATTCTCAATGAACCCTAGCCCACGAATGACATACTCGACCGCGTTGATTTCAATCGTGCGCGCACCGACGTCGATATTGCTCCCACGCACAGCGGCAAAGACTTCGTGTAGCGCGATGTCATAAGTGCGTAGTGCATCCGGATCGACATCCACTTGATACTCTTTGACATAACCACCGATCGAAGCCACCTCTGCCACACCATCGACTCCCTGCAGTGCATAACGCACATACCAATCCTGAGTGCTGCGGAGCTCCTCGAGGCCCCAGCCTCCAGTTGGATTACCCTCGGGATCCCGCCCCTC
>Ga0302125_10001135_pt1 | contig 13658 bp, 7 predicted proteins | sample CB4_surface_MG_FD_203111 | JGI IMG/M metagenome (GOLD analysis project Ga0302125, IMG submission 203111) | Marine microbial communities from Western Arctic Ocean, Canada - CB4_surface | ecosystem: Environmental > Aquatic > Marine > Oceanic | place: Canada: Western Arctic Ocean | collected... | reverse complement strand
TCCCTGGATTTACCTACCTATCTTAACTGGCTTGAGCTTCCAAATATGCTTGGCGTACTCACTGATAGTACGGTCTGAAGAGAACTTGCCCACGCGGGCGGTGTTCATGATGGCCATCTTCGCCCAGCGCTTTTTGTCGCTAAAGGCTTTATCCACAGCTTCCTGTGCGCGCACGTAGTCGGCATAGTCGGCGAGGCAGAGATAGGGGTCGCCCCCCTCGAGCCAGCTGCTACAGAGCGGCGCAAAGGCATCCTGCTCGCCAGATGCAAAATAGTCCGAACGTAACCAATCGATGACTGCTTTGAGCTCCCAGTTACTATTATAATAGTCGTAGGGGTTGTAGCCCTTCTCACGGATGGCGTCAACTTGCTCGACGGTGTTGCCGAAGATGAAGATGTTGTCTTCGCCGACTTCTTCCCCGATCTCCACGTTCGCGCCATCGAGCGTGCCTATAGTGAGCGCACCGTTAAGGGCGAGCTTCATGTTGCCCGTGCCCGAAGCTTCTTTCCCAGCGGTCGAAATTTGCTCGGAGAGGTCGGCTGCGGGAATCATCTTCTCCGCCATCGTGATGCGGTAGTTCTGGGGGAAGACGATCTTGATCTTACCGTTGATGCGGGGATCATTATTTACCTTCTCACCAACTTTGTTGATTGAACGGATAATGTTTTTAGCGAGTGCGTAGCCTGGAGCTGCCTTGGCGCCAAAGATAAAGACACGAGGATTCATCTCGTAGTCTGGGTCGTTGAGCAGCCGGCGATAGAGTGTCAGGATATGCAGCAGATTGAGGTGCTGGCGCTTGTACTCATGTAGACGCTTGATTTGCACATCGAAGAGCGCATCAGGGCTGATCACGGTACCAGAATCTTCTAACACAAAATCAGCAAACGCTTGCTTGTTCGCAAATTTGATATCCATGAAACGCTTTTGGAATTTGGCATCGTCGGCAAACTTGGCTATAGCCTGAAGCTTATCGAGATCCTTCGGCCAATCTTCCCCAACCTTCTCTGTGACCAATTCGCTAAGGCCAGGATTACAAGCGAGCAACCAACGACGTGGCGTGATACCGTTTGTCATGTTGATCAACTTCTTTGGATACAACTCGTGGAAGGTTGAGAAGAGATTCTTCTTCAATAAATCAGTGTGTAGTGCGGCGACTCCATTGACCTTGGTCGAACCAACTACTGAAAGATAGGCCATGCGTACCATTTTCGGATGGCCTTCTTCGATGATAGAGAGCTCTGACTTCTTGGCGTCGTCGCCAGGCCACTTAGCCTCGACCTCGTCCTGGAGGAAGCGCGCGTTGATCTCGTAGATGATCTCAAGATGCCGGGGCAGCACTTTCTCAAAGAGAGGCACGCTCCACTTCTCAAGAGCTTCGGGAAGAAGTGTGTGATTCGTATAGTTACAAACACCGCGGGTGATCGCCCAAGCAGCATCCCACTCGTGGCCATAATCGTCGATCAGCAGGCGCATGAGCTCAGGTATGGCGATCGCAGGGTGCGTATCATTGAGCTGCAACGCGTTGTAGTCGGCAAACTCTGACCATTCGCTATGGTTGGCATGGAAGCGGCGGATGATGTCCTTAAGCGAGCAAGTAACGAAGAAGTATTGCTGAATGAGACGAAGCTCCTTACCATTTTCGGTAGAGTCATTCGGGTAAAGCACTTTAGAGATGGTCTCACCCATCGCCTTTTCACGAACAGCTTCGACGTAGCCACCATCGTTGAAAATATCGAGGTCAAACTCGTGCGTGGACTTCGAGTCCCAAAGCCGCAGGAAGTTGACCGTCTCTCCACCATAGCCAACGATACCGATATCGTAAGGCACGCCTTCGATCGTTTTATAGTCGACCCACTTAGGTTTGAAGACGCCCTTGCTATCCATCTGATGCTCGACGCGCCCAAAGAGCTGTACTTTTTGTGCAAATTTCGGGCGCATCACTTCCCAAGGACAGCCTTTTTCCATCCACACATCGGGGTGCTCAATTTGGTGCCCATCTTTAAACTCTTGGCGAAAGAGGCCATACTCATAGTGAATACCATAGCCGATCGCGGGCAGATCTAGCGTGGCCAAAGAATCAAGGAAACAGGCAGCCAGTCGACCTAGACCACCATTGCCGAGTCCCATGTCCGCCTCTTCGTCGGCGATTTGCGTAAAGTCTTGCCCAAGCTCGGTTAGCGCGTCGCGCGTTTGATCGAAGAGGCCGGCGTTGTGCAAATTATTTACAAGTAGACGACCCATCAAATACTCTAGGCTCAAGTAGTAGGCGCGGCGCACCTTTTTCTTGTTGTGCACTGATTGCGTCTTCATGAAGCGATCCAACAAGCGGTCGCGCACAGCGGCACAGGTAGCCGTCCACCACTCGTCATTGGTCGCACTCTCAGGATGGCGAGCAAGTGTGTAGCGCAAATGGTTAAGAATCGAGATCTTCATCGATTCCTTGCTGTTATCCACCTCAAAACGAAAAGCTTTAGCGCCAGCTTTTGTTGTGGCAGATTTTTTTGGTTTTTTAGCAGTTGTTGTCATGTGGCTGTGTTAATTTGAAAATATGTCTCCTTGGTCATGCGGCACCAAAGAGCACGCACTGCATAGGCTTTTACTAATAATATGGAAGTAGAAAACAAAAAAGCTAAGTTTCCGGTAAAATGATATCTTTGTTTTCGGAAAAAATTCCCACTAATGCTAAATTCGACAATTTAATAAGGGCCTCCTGATTCATGCTCTTCGAGATTACTTTTTGGTTATATCGTATCGAGATACTTAGCGCCTGATCTTACTCAAGCCAGCCAACTTCATTTGCATTCGCAAGCAAGAAGGCAAGCCGGGCTAGGGAGCTTCAACACAAGGAAGCAAGGCAGCATCTTTCATGCCGTGTATGATCTTCTTATCGGCGGGGCAAAGGGTGGCTAAAATACCCTGAAGGTTCGCCTCCTTGTCCGAATCATCGACAAAGTAGTAGGGGCAGAGTCGCAGGCGGCCTTCCATTTGATGAAGACTGCCGTCGTCCCTGTAGACGGGATGGCGCAACCGCTTCGGTTTTTCGTAGGTCTGTAAAATATGTAGCGAGGTGTCCGCCATCGTGATCGCTTTCTGGATCGCACTCTCCCAGTCAGCACGAGACGAGTCGCTGCCAAGCGTGACACTGCGAGCGCCCCATGCGCTTTCGTGGAAACCGCTGATTTTAATAATCAGATTGCGCTCTTTCTTGCTCGCCTCAATCAACTGCGACCAATTAGTCATCGGCTTACCGCCAATAAGCGGCGCGTCGAGTACGGCATTTGGCGGCAGTTCGACTGGGTCAATGACCCAGGTCTGCGGGATGACTTTGGCCAGTGCTTTGTAGGACTGTTTTGAGAGGTTCTCGCGCCAGAAGTCTTCGAGGATGTGGTGATGAAAGAGCGCGAGGTTAAGCTTCTCCTCTTGGAAGGGGCGCATTGGCGGGGTCAAACGGACTTGCGCCGCTTCGCCCGCTTTAAGTAAAAAGTTCGCTATCGAGACATTCGCCAAATCAAAGAGCTCCCAGAAGCGGTAAATAACATCCACCTTTTGCGGATCCCCGTCGATGCCGACGCAGATGTCTTCGCCTAAGGGCATGACATCGTCTGGATGGAAGACGTGGACGCGCTTGCCGAGCTGTCGAAGTTGAGAGGCCAACCACTCCATCTCAGGGCGGTAAGTTGCCGCCTCATCACTGACGAGAATTGCGATATAAGGTGCCTGCTGGTTGGGCGCTCGTTGTGCCAGCACAGTGTAGAATGCATCGATCATGTCTTGCGAACCCGACCCGACTAATGAATCGCCATGCACCTCGGCATAGAGACGATTGAGAAATGCCGTCAGGCCAATACCGCCGGGAACGGAATCGATCTCGGTCATGGCAAACCCGTCTTCCGTAAGCAAAAGGTCGGGCCGTATCACCACGGGCATGGCGCCGCGTAGTGCCTTTACCCTCGCGTGCTGAATAAGTGCCTCAGGCTTACCACGATCCAGATAGGCCGCGACCCAAGGTGCTTTAAGTGGTCGATTACGGAGCAAGTTCTTTCCCTCAGCCGAACGCAGATAGAGTGTTTCCTGCGCCTTGTAAAATTCGTAGCAAGCTTGGCCGATCTGTTCGATCTGTTTTATCTGCGCAGAACTCAGGGGGAAGGCCTCGGGCGAGTAGCGCCAGGTCTTGTTTTCGAACAGGCTCTGATCAGAAAATGCGCGAACAGCCTCTTGGTAGCTAAGGCTTCTTGGATTTGCTAGAGACTCACTCATTAGCAAATTCTCGATCTGCGGCGGCTTTTCTTGAAGTGGGACCACCCGCACGGAGCCAGGCGTGGACGAAAGGGTCGAGCGCACCATCCATGACGGCCTGAACATTCCCTGTTTCGACGCCAGTGCGTAGGTCCTTGACCATCTGGTAAGGTTGGAAGACGTAGGAGCGGATTTGGTTGCCCCAAGCTATCTCACCCTTTTCGCCATAGAATTTCTCCATCTCACTGCGCTTCTCATCCTCTAATTTCTCATAGAGGCGTGACTTTAGGGTCTTCATCGCGGTGGCTTTATTTTTGATCTGCGAGCGCTCGTTTTGGCAGGTCACTACGATGCCACTCGAGAGGTGTGTAAGGCGCACGGCAGACTCGGTCCGGTTAACGTGCTGGCCGCCCTTACCACTGGCGCGATAAACGTCAGTGCGGATATCGGCCTCGTCGATCTCAATATCGATGTCGTCTTCAATTTCTGCAATCACATCCACGGAAGAAAACGAAGTATGCCGGCGCGCATTGGAGTCAAACGGACTGATACGAACGAGACGATGTACACCACGCTCTGCTTTAGCATATCCGAAAGCATTGGCCCCCTCGATCCGTATAGTCGCTGAACTGACACCAGTCTCTTCCCCGGGCTGGATATCAAGGACTTCCGTTTTAAAACCTGCCTGCTCTGCCCAGCGCGTATACATGCGTAGTAACATATCTGCCCAATCGCAACTCTCGGTGCCTCCCGCTCCGGAGTTAACAGTTAGGAAGGCATTACAAGAGTCGTGCGGCCCACTGAGGAAAGAAGCCAGCTCTAGCTGGTCTAGCTTCGGCTGCAAGCGCCCCAGTGTATCGATGATCTCTTGTTGATAGGCCTCACCCTCAGGGTCTTCGCCCATTTCATCGACGAGTTCGAGCATAGCTTTCAAATCGTCCACCTCCCCCCTAAAGGCGCTGGATGGATTAATTATGTTTTTTAGACGATTCGCCTCGGCGATCACCATTTGCGCAGCCGCTTGGTCGTCCCAAAAGCTACCCTCAGACATCTGCGCTTCGAGAACCTCGATACGTTCTTTCTTGGCATCTCCGTCAAAGATACCTCCATATATGGCCTGCGCGGCGAGTCATCTCCTCCATTTGCGAACGGACTTCAGGTGTGATCAAATTCATATCCCAGAGTGCAACAAAGCCCGCCGAATATTAAAGATAAAAATGAACCTCTCACTTTTCGATTATCACCTGCCCGACGAACTGATCGCGCAAGAACCGACCGCCGTGCGCGATGCCTCTCGCCTCATGGTGGTGGACCGTAAGACACGCTCGGTCACTCATGCCCAATTTTCCGAGATAGCACAATACCTACCCACTCGCCCGCGCTTTTTTCGTAACAACGCCGCCGTGCTGAAAGCACGCATATTCGGACAACGATCGACTGGCGGAAAGGTCGAGTGTTTACTACTCCAGCCTGCTGAAGATGCACTGACTTGGTGGTGCTTGCTAAAACCAGGCAAGAAAACTTTCACTTCAGGGAGCTTTGAAATGGCGGGCGAATACACCGCGCAGGTGCTTGAAGCGGGCAAGAATGGTAATTACCGAGTCCGTTTCCACCCTGAGCGCGATGAGTCCATCACCGACCTCTCGGAGCGGCTCGGTATCCTGCCGCTTCCACCCTACATTGAGCGTACTGATGATGACCCTAGGCGCGACAATGACAATAAGCGTTACCAGACTGTCTATGCTGACTTCGATAAACGTATCGCGGTTGCCGCGCCGACCGCGGGGCTGCACTTCACGCCCGAGCTGATCGCCGAGCTAGAAAATGGCGGGGCTCGCTTTCACGACCTCACACTGCAAGTCGGCATCGGCACCTTTCACCCCATCCAAGTCGAGAATATTGAAGACCACAACATACACCGCGAATGGTATGAAATTCCAGCTAGCGCCTTGGCTGAGCTAAAGAAACCCGAGGCCGGTGCGCGCATCGCCGTCGGCACGACCTCCGTCCGCTCGATCGAAGACGCTATGCGCCGCACGCAACTTTCTCCTGAGACTTGCATCACTCCCTCCGGTTCCGTGCAAGCTGAGGCCGACATCTACATCTACCCACCCAGTGAATTTGCCGCCATCGACGGTATGATTACTAATTTCCATCTGCCAAAATCGACTCTGCTCTGTCTTGTCTCCTCCTTTCTGGCACCTGGCAGCGAAGAGGGCATCCAATGGTTACAGGAACTTTACGCTGAAGCCATTGACCGAAAATATCGCTTTTACAGCTATGGCGACGCCATGCTCATTCTATGAGCTCATTTTGAAACGAACTGGGAATTTCCTGCACAAAGGGCTAAACGAGGGGGACACAAAGGCACTGAATTTGAAAAACATGGTTTACGCTGTGATACCTTATATTGTTGATTACTAAGTGTTTTCTATGAATTCTAGGATTATGAAATTTAGCGACTATATTTTAATAGCTTTTGTTGTCGGCTCATCTGCTTGCAAACCTACAGGCACTACAACAGGGCCCGCTAAGGATAGTAGTGTAGAAATCTCGGAATCGGCGCACATTGTAACACCCACGCCACATGAGGATAGTAGTGTAAAAATCTCGGAATCGGCGCACATTGTAACACCCACGCCGCAACAGCCTAAGCGAGAGGCATACACCCCAGGAGAAACCGAATCCTTCACTGTCCTAACAGACCCTTGGTCGAAATATTTCCAGGCGGAACCTATCATCTACCTACTTCCTTCGTTGTCCAAAGGCGTGACTCAACTGCTAGAAGAACAACAACGACTGGCTAAGGAGATTCTCAGTAGCCCTGGCCAGATTAACGAACGCCCGGAATATATTGAACTGAAGGAAGACCTCGCCCAACTCAAAATGGCCGTTCCAGGGGCTGAAACTGCCAGTGGCTACAGTCGTCACTATACCCGCTCTTATTCACCAAGCTACAGTTATGTTTCTTCCGACGGCAGCCATGCGTACACGAGATCTGGCAGCAACTATAGCGGATATTATACGAGCTTTCGTAACGTCCATAAATCCAGCTCCCCAGCGCTGGCTCGCAGTGTTGAAAATATTGTTTTTAATGCATCCATTGATGATTTAGGTCAACGGATCAGCGCACTGCAACAAATGATGCGTACTTGGTCGCGAAGAACCAATACCATGAGCCCCAACGGTGTCGAAGGCATTATGCGCGAGGCCAACCTTGCATATCTATCTTCGCTCAAAGACTATGCGGGCGAGTGGGTCCGGCTTCAGAAGCGGCTCAAGCAAGTCGAATCATTGATCACAGCTGAAAGTACGAAGGTAGCAGCACGCCTAGAAGAATGGCAGGCTTTTGAAATTAACCGCCTACCAGTGATCGCTGATTACGTCGAACGCAACCATTCCCACAAAGCTCGCTCAGATAATGCAACTTACGAACTTCCCTTGGGTGAAATGAAGCATCCCAGCGTATTACTTGCCTGTGAAATTGGCGAGCGTATCCTCTATTTCAACCTCAGCCAAGGCAGGCACCGAGACCACCCATTTCGGCTAATTTCCTTAGAGCAGTAAATATTAGGTACTGTATCTATTAATGAAAAATACAAAAGATTGATAATCCAGCCACACAGCCACTAAAGTGCGCCTGATGGATTTAAAAAATGAAGGGAAGAAGCCCCTCCGGCCACTCCACTGGTGGCTCGTTCTTTCAGTCGGCCTACTGCTCAGTGCACTGACACTCTGGTCTTGGCAAAAATGGGATGCTGTCTGGATCGAGCGCAGCGAAAGTTTTTTTCCTCCCGAATGGCAAAACAAGGAAATAGAAAATCTCGCATGGCAATACCCTATCTATCGATCCAACGATACTTATCAGTGGGTGCACGTCGCCGACGCCTTAGCCGCGAAAAATAAAACGCCGCTCCACCATCGTATTGACGAGGGCACTGCCGAAGGACGCCCAAATCGCTGGCACTCAGGTTTAGCCCATCTCCTTAGTATTAGCGGCTCTCTGGTCGCGAATACGCAAGACTGGCCAACTCAGCGAGGCATCCACTCCCTGGCACACTGGCTCGGCGCAACCATCCACATACTAGCGATACTCCTAGGGGCATTTTTCATCTCCTTACTCGCAGGCAGGCGCGCGGCACTGCTATTCGCAGGCTTATTTTTCTTCAATGCCGCGATCGCTTGGGACTTCGCCTTTTCCAGGCTCGACCACGAAGCCGTCCTCCAATTCTTTTTTCTCTTCTATCTACTCGGGCTCGTGGGACTCAGCGAGCAAAAGGGCAAACATCGCACTAGATGGGCACTCATAGCAGGAGTCAGCGCAGGCTTCTGCTGGTGGATCAGTGCAACAGTCATGTCCGCCCTGTCGATACCGATTACCCTTGGTCTGGCTTTAGAAAGCTATCGCCAGCGTAACGTGCCTGGCTCCGAGATGGCCAAGGCCATCACTACTTGGGGCGGCTCTGCGGCTGGAGCTATCTGCTTGCTAGGATTTTTCGATGGGCGTATCCAGCTCACTCCATCGATCGCGACGATTCACCCGATCTTTATTTTTGTTCAAATCGGGGCGGCGCTCTTTTGCCTCGCAATGCTACAGCAGTCCAGAATTAAGCAAGGCCTCTCGCTCGGCATAGGCCTCCTCTGCGGGCTTAGTCCAATCCCTTGGTTACTCACATACAAATCCGAAGCACACCCATGGCTCGACCCCATGATGCGCCGCCTACATGACTACATCGTAGAATTCCAGAGCCCGTTCAGTAATGGCCTGTGGCCGCAAGCCGAGAGCTTGCAAGCCGCCGCCGCCGCGCTACTGGCAATCTTTGCGCTGAATCGGTCTAAAAAGGCACTGCTCGTATGTCTTGTCGCCTGCCTTGTCGCCCTAGCGCTCTTTCAAACCAGATGGCTCGGACTACTCGCAGCTACGAGTACTGTGGTGCTCTGCTTAAATCTGAGGCGTGAATCCATTTCCATGCTCACCTACCTAGCATACGGGCTATTACTGCTCTCGTTAGGGACATGGATACATAAGTGGAGCCAGATAGAAGAAACCCCCGGACAAATATTCGTGACGGATTTAATGCTACAAGTGGGTGCCCGCGATATAAACCTGAATCTCCAAAAACTAAGCGAAGGTGAGACCATCCGCGTCGCCATGCCCTATGCCTTTGCCGCCACATCCGCGATGTTTCCCGAAATTCACCCAATCGGCACCTTTTATTGGGAGAATAAGAAAGGCATCGAAGCCTCTTCTAATCTATTTTCAGGTATAGCCCCGATTACGAAAATCGACTTCATAGTCGTGCAAGGAGGTCGCCAAGGCGAACCTTTTGCCAAACTCACTACTTGGGTGGCGAGAGGCGATGAAGCCCCTTCCACGATTAAATCTAGCACAGCTTGGAAATTGTCCACCCTGCAGGATATCGAGGGATGGATCGAAAAGCCTTACTTTGGCACTTTTGGAACGAACCAATTCTCTGTGCGCATCTTTGAAATAGATCATTCAAAGGATACATTCTTAAAGAATTAATGGAGGAGCCTATCTAAGTTAAGCGCACTACACTGCCGCTAACCAGACCTGATAACTGGCTTTAGAGAATTCAATATGCGCACCCTAGCCGTCCCAATGCTACCATGCGCATGCGGGTTTTAATCAAATAGCCTGCGAGCCTTTTAGGTATTATAGGTGGCGCTCTATATTTGTTCATAAAAAAGCCCGCTGTTTCCAGCGGGCTTTAAATTGATTTATGGAACCGAGCTTACTACCGGCTCGCTCCAATCGAACGGTTCGCGCTGCCAGATGGAGTCATGATCGTTGGATTTTGAAAGAGGGAGTTCGCGTTGACGTTACGGTAGTTTTGACGCGCGGGTGAACCCCCAGGACTAACCAAGTTGGCCGTGATGAAGATAAGGAGGTTACGTTTCATGCGGGTCTCGCCCTCTGAACGGAAGAGGCGCCCAATACCTGGCATGTCTCCGAGAAATGGCACCTTGTCACTAACAGACTTTACATCCTCACGGGTCAGTCCTCCCATGACGATGGTAGCACCGTCAAATACAGTCACTTCAGTAGAAATTTCTCTAGTGGAGAATATGGGCTGGTAGAATCCAGCCGGCACAAGTGCTGAAGTACCACCAGCGAGCGCTATGCTGGGCCCACCATACTCGACGAAACCTTCAAATTCTGTGACTCGTGGTTCAAGGATCAGACTGATGGTATCGTCATTTTCTACGTTAGGGGTCACAGACATTTCTACACCAACGTTTCGCGTTACAAAATCTTGTGGTGTGCCCGCAGTAATCGAGATGGCAGAACCACCCGAGTTACTGGATGAAACCGTGGATTCAATATCACCGTAGCTTTCAGGGTAACGTAGTTCTTGGGCAACAACAATACTCGCGCGTTTGCCTGATAGAACGGTTATTTTAGGTGCACTCATCAAATCACTAGATGTTTTCCGCATGAGGGCTTGGATAGCGATATCAACGTCTAATCCACGGGAGATGTTCAAGCCCCCGTAGGTAAAGAACTGTGCTGCATCTTGAGCGAGATCAATGACACCTGGCAATGAAGGTGCACTGAAAGATATGTTATCGCTTTGCCCCGGGCTCACCTGGACAGCTGATACACCTGTACTTGCGTCGAAAACTACAGTAGCTTCACCTGGTGTAGTAATTGTAGCATTAGCTGTTGCGGCTGTTCCTCCGAAGGCAGTTGAGATACCACGTCCCCCCATTGTGGAAGTATTTATAAGGTCTCGTGATGTAGTAGTATTACTACCCAAAATTTCAGGAATCGCTGCAGTTTCGCCAGAGAAAGTTCCCATTGCTAACAGTGCACCCTGACCTGCCGCTATCGGGGATGTGAAAAGATTGCCAGCGGCATCGACCCATGCATTGCCTTCTATAAAGCTGATACTGCCATCTGTTGAACTAGATGACTCAAGGTCAGTTCCAAATACCGTGGATGGAACTCCACCCACTGTTGTTGTTCTGAATCGTATCGGGACTGTTGCCGCAGGCACTGCAGCTACGCCTTCCCTAAGTATCGTAGGAGTGGTAGTGCTATTATTTGAAAAGCGATTGAAAGTATAATTAAATCCGAGCTCTTCCAGATCTCCTTGCGCCACTTCAAGAAACTTCGCTTCGATCTCAACTTGCTTCACTTCGTTGTAGTTGCGAAGGATGGTGCGCATACGCTCCAAGTTACGACGTGACTGAGTGACGATCAATTGCTCGCCATCGAAGGCAAGGCTGGCACCGGTGATCTCAAAATTGACACCCGCACTTTGGAAGAAGTTTTGTAGGGCTACGACTTCATCATTTTGAGAAGGACCGGAAGAACCGCCGCCGGATGGTGCAAAAGGATCGACGGGGCCAGAAGAACTACCGCCACTATCCCGGAAACCAGTGAGTCGAATCACAGTCGCGCGAGAGATAGGGAAAAACTCAGTAACTGATGTTGCGCTGCCACCGAGACTGTCACTTGGTTGAATCGTGACTGCATCGCCACCCACATCGTAAGCGAAGTTCACTTGTTGAGTGACGAACTGGAGGATACGATCCAAATTCAGATTACGCAGACTGATGTTAACCCGTGGATTAGAATCGTTTGAATTGAAAAGGGGGATAATATTCACACCGATACGTTCGGGGTCGTATTCGACCGAGAGCTCAGAGAGTGTCTCGACCACGCTAGTCAGTTCCATTCCAGAGAAATTAACCTGCGGGATGACGATGGCATTGAGTTTGTCCTTGATCCGGCCACCCTCGTCGACTTCAGCAGCATCTGTGGCAGAGATGTCAAAGACTTTAGGGCGCTCCCATTGCTGAGCGACTTCGGTCAACATTTGCTCGCGGGTCTTGTAATGATTTTGCGTATGGATAGCTCCAAGAATATCTGCGATCCTGATTTGGAAGAGCTTGGCTTCGGAGTTGTTCGCATCGCGCGCTTCGACTTCGTTAAATGTAGCAGATGCACCATCGTAATCGCCATTTAAATACTGGGCTCGGCCTTTCGCGAGCAGGTCGCGGATAATCTTAATCTGAGCCACATACTCTGGACTTATTTCCTTAATATTGAGATTGTACGGGTCGGAAATTTGCTCATCCAGCTCACGCTCTAATTTCAGTGCCATGGTAGAGTTGCCTCCAGCAGCGCGATAATCATCTATCTTGGCTTCGGCGGCTTTAAGGTTACCAGCATCAGCGATGGCACGAGCTTCTTGGAACAATATTTTGGCTTTGGCTTGTTCCAGTTCTTCAATACTTTTCGCAGTAGCTGTGTTCAACGTAAGGCTGGCACTAGCGGCGTTGAGCAAATTGGAGGCATCGCTGTAAGCGCCAAGTTTGGCTAGCTGTTGCGCCTCTGCGATGGCATTTCTTGCGGCAGCGATTTTGGCATCCTGATCGGCAGCTGCTTCAGCCACGGCTGCGTCCGCAGCACTCGTAGCCACCTGCGGTAGATCCTGCGATGTTTTCAAGCCCAACCTCTTCCTCAATATTGATTGTGTTGATGACTTCGATGTATCTGTAGCGGATGGCGTGTCTACGGCAACCTCGACATCCTGATTGGTCGGTTGACTGGGAACGACTGTGGAAGCAACTAGACTACCGCGGCGGTCTAGTTCTTGATTGATCGAGGCGAGAAGGCGCTGAACATTGTCATCATTTGGAGCGATCTTGATTAATTCTTCAGCCTTATCCTTAGCTAGATTCAGATTGCCAGAGTCGCGAGCACGAAGCGTATCTGCCATGAGGCGTATCTTCTCCGGTGCGCTTTGCGCCTCAAGTAAATGAGGCGTGACAAGAGCGAAGGTTCCTAGTGCACCCGCTATAATTAAAGCGGATAGACGCATGCGTGCTGCGAGGTGTTTTTTCATAATTTTAGATGACAATTAATTGTGTGATAAAGTTTATTTGTAATATTTTTTAAGTAAGGGATTAAAACATGGAATCGAAAAGATTATCTGCCTCTTCGAGGGCGCCCGTTTCTGGTGTCGCAACTGGAGGCTTTGAAGAAGGGTCGTCTCCACGAACCTTCAAAATTCGTATCTCTGATTCTAATGCATCTGAAGCATGTTTGTTAACTTTTATTGAGGGTGCTTCAAGGTTAATTTCTAGTAGGCTGTAATGTCCCGCCGGCCCTTCAAACTCAGACGCCACTTCCGCCAATTCGAGATTGAAGCTAGCATCTTCATCGGAACGGATGACCACAGTAAAGCCAGATTCGTAGCGGCGCACTCCGTTAGTGAGCACGACCTCTTCTCCTGAACGCAGATCAAGGATGGTCGCTCTGGCGATTTTTTGAATATTGTTATCTTCGTCGCGAAGGCGTTCTATGTCGAAGCTTAGGACTTTAAATTCTGCGTCGGCCTTTTCGTCACCGGGGCGCACGCGAACTTGTTTTTGCACTTCCTCGTTAA
>Ga0302125_10001122_pt1 | contig 13719 bp, 11 predicted proteins | sample CB4_surface_MG_FD_203111 | JGI IMG/M metagenome (GOLD analysis project Ga0302125, IMG submission 203111) | Marine microbial communities from Western Arctic Ocean, Canada - CB4_surface | ecosystem: Environmental > Aquatic > Marine > Oceanic | place: Canada: Western Arctic Ocean | collected... | reverse complement strand
CAGTCAAGCTGAGTGCGGAGGGCGACAGGGTTGCTGGATATGCGCGAAAAGCTCCTGCGGGTGACCCGCTCAATTCGCAGAACGGATTCATGCTAAAAACCTGTGATGCGACCGAACCCGAAGCCTTGGAGAGTGTAATTAATGAGTTCCAGCAGGAACTTGGATCGATCGACAGCTACACTCATGCCATCGGTTCTATCTATTTGAAGCCCGCTCACCTCACGCCGGTCGAAGATTGGCTCCAAACGATACAGACTAACTTAAGTAGTGCATTTTATGCTTTGCGCACGGTCGCTAAGATCATGTCGAAACAAGGCCATGGTACTTGCCTTTTCTTCAGTACGGCTGCAGCTCAAACGGGAATTGCCAACCACGAGGCGATTGCCGCAGCCAAGGGTGGCATTGAAGCTATGGTCCGCGCGGCGGCGGCTAGCTATGTCTCACGTGGTCTACGCATTAATGCCATCGCTCCTAGCCTGACAGATACCCCACTCAGTCAAGCCATAATCGGCAGTGAGCAAGCACTGGAAATCTCCAAGCGCATGCACCCAACAGGGGCTATCGGCGAAGCATCTGACGTGGCTAGTCTCGCAGCGTGGCTGCATTCCGATCAGGCAAAGTTCGTAACAGGGCAAACATTCGTCATCGACGGAGGCATCTCTACAATAGTGCCTAAACCAAAAGTTTAGTTGGGTGCCTGCCCTTAGTCAGTGCAGAGTCGGCGGTGCAAAGTATCAAGAATCTAGCGTTATTTGTATAGCGAAATATATTTCGTGCTTTAGATTACATACTTTAGGTGAGTTTTTGGGGTTTTTCCTTGTCATGTGGCCCTATCCTGCACATCTATACGGCTTACGTATATGGCTACTACCAAAAAGAAAACCGCAGCTGTCGCCAAAAAGCCCAAAGCTAAGTTAAAGAACTTCGCGACAGCACCGATCAACAAATCGCTCTCAAAAGATGAGAAGATTGACCTTTATCGCACGATCGTAGGCATCCGTCGCTTTGAAGAGCGCTCGCTACGCGCCTACAATCAGGGTAAGATTGGCGGCTTCCTCCACCTTTACATTGGGCAAGAAGCGGTTGCTGCTGGAATCGTCTCCCTAATGGAGGAAAATGACCACATTATCACCGCCTACCGTGACCACGGACACGCGCTTGCAGTCGGTATGTCCATGAATGAGTGCATGGCCGAGATGTATGGCAAGCACACGGGTTGTTCAAAGGGCAAAGGCGGCTCGATGCACTTTTTCGCCCCCGACAAAAATTACTGGGGCGGTCACGGCATCGTAGCTGGACAGACTCCGCTTGGAGCGGGGCTTGCCTTTGCACTTAAGTATAAGGGTTTAAAAGGCTGCGCTATGGCGTTTCTTGGAGACGGTGCGGTGAACCAAGGCTCCTTCATGGAGACGCTCAACCTCGCCTCACTCTGGAACATCCCTGTTGTTTTCGTCATTGAGAACAATGGCTATTCAATGGGCACTAGCCTCAAACGCTCTTCTGCCGAGGAGAACCTCGCCCACCGCGCCGACGGCTTTGATATGGAGTGGGAAGTCTGCAATGGTCACGACGTCTTCGAAGTTCGCGAGGTCGCCAACCGAGCGATGATTCGAGCACGCGAGGAGCACAAGCCATTCTTACTAGAAATCCGCACCTATCGCTATCGTGGACACTCAGTGGCCGATGCCAACCATGAGAAGTATCGCACCAAAGAGGAAATCGAAGAATATAAGCGCACTAAAGATCCCCTCAACGTGGTCAAAGAGCACTTACTTTCCGATGGAACCCTGACTGAGGAATTAGCCAAAAAAATCGATCAAGAAAAGAAAGACGAGGCCGAAGCATCTGCGAAGTTTGCCGACGAAAGCCCTGTCGCACCACGCAGCGAAATCCAAACCGACGTTTACTGGGAGGTCGACAACGATTCCGAAGGCAAGCTCAAGGGCACCTACTTTTTTAATGACTAATAAGGATTAGGATTACGAATTGCTTTAAAATGCAACGCCACTCCCTCTCACTCCTTCTTAATTGATCCGCTACGACCAGAAGAAATCAGTCCCAATTTTTAATTCTTAATTTACCATACCATGCCACTCATCACATATCGCGAAGCCATCAAGCAAGCACTCGACGAGGAAATTCAACGCGACGAGAATGTCTGCATCATGGGCGAAGAAGTCGCTCAATACAATGGTGCCTACAAAGTTACCGAAGGCCTCTGGGCCAAACACGGTGACAAGCGCCTGATCGACACACCTATCTCTGAAGCAGCCTTCTCTGGCCTCGCTATTGGCGCCTCTATGCTCGGCATCCGTCCCGTCATCGAGATGATGTTTATGTCGTTCAGCTATGTGGCGATTGATCAACTTTTTAACAATGGTTCATTCTGCCGCTACATGTCCGGCGGTTTGATGAACGTGCCGATCGTAGTCCGCGGTCCTGCCAATGGTGGTACTAGCGTCGGAGCGACTCACTCGCACACCCCGGAAAACATGGTGGCCAACCACCCTGGCTTGAAGGTCGTCTGTCCGTCCAACGCCTACGACGCCAAAGGGCTCATGAAGGCAGCGATCCGCGACAATGACCCTGTCTTTGTCATGGAAAACACCCTTCTCTACGGGGAGAAGTGGGAAGTCCCGGATGAAGAATACATAGTCGAACTTGGCGTCGCCAATATTCTAAAGGAAGGCACCGACCTGACGATCGTTTCGCACGGTCGCTGCGCAATGCTTTCGCTGCAGGCTGCTAAAACACTTCAAGAGAAACACGGCATCAGCGCTGAGGTCGTCGACCTTCGCTCCATCCGACCGCTCGATGAAGAAACTATTCTTAACTCAGTAAGAAAGACCCACCGTGCGCTACTAGTCGAAGAGAACAAACCTTTCTGCGGCGTGGATGCACAAATCTCACATATTATTCAGCTCAAAGCCTTCGATGATCTGGACGCCCCGATACGCAGAGTCTCTGCGATCGATGCGCCAAACTTTTACTCAAAAGAACTCGAAGACTGGCAGCTACCCAACGAAGAGCGCATTATCGAGGGAGCCCTCAAGGCGATGGCTTAAAAGACTTTTACTTTCACACTTACTTTCACTCTTTAGAATATGGCTACACTCATCGACATGCCCAAACTCAGCGACACCATGACAGTGGGTACGCTCGTCAAATGGTTAAAAAACGAAGGCGACCCAGTCGCCAGTGGTGACATGATCGCCGAAGTAGAGACCGACAAAGCAACGATGGAAGTCGAGTGTTTTGACGACGGTGTTTTAATCAAACAATACTGCGGCGTCGGAGACGAGGTCGCCGTCGGTGGTGCCATCGCCGCTGTCGGGGAAGCTGGCGAAGAAGCGCCTGCTGCGGAAAAGAGCACACCCGCAGTCGTCACTCCTGAGCCAGAAGCCGCCGAAGCGCCCACGCCGGCTCCGGCAGCTCCAGAGCCTGCGCCTGAAATCGTTCCTACACCGGTCATTCCCGCCACGACAACAGGCAGCCGTATTAAAGCCTCTCCACTCGCTAAGAAAATTGCTGCCGAAAAAGGCATCGACCTCGCTACGATTCATGGATCAGGTCCAAGTGGCCGCATCGTCAAGGCCGACGTCGAAAACGCCCAACCTGGCGCAGCCACTCCAGCAGCCGCTCAAGCTACTAGCCCGGATCCTGTCGAACCTGCAGCAACGCTTGAAGCTTTGGAAATCCCAGTCTCCAATATGCGTAAAAGTATCGGCAAGGCACTCGTGGCCTCCAAGACGCAAGCCCCGCACTTCTACCTGCAAATCGAAGTCAACGGCGCACCACTCGCAGCGCTTCGTAAGGAGCTGAATAGCAAGTTAGCTAATCTTCCCCCCGAGCACGGTGGAACTAAGTTCTCAGTCAATGATCTCACTCTCAAGGCAGCCGCCGAAGCGGTGCGTCGCGTCCCTGCGATCAATCGTTCGTGGGAGGGTGACAGCATCAAACAACATCCAAATGTGCACCTTGCCTTTGGCGTCGCAATCGACGACGGCCTCGTCACCCCAGTGATCCGAGCCGCAGAGACTAAAGGCTTACGCGAAATTGGCGCAGAAGCTAAGGTCCTGATCAAAAAGGCACGTAGTAAAAAACTCGCCCCCAACGAGATGAGCGGCTCTACACTCACTGTGACGAACCTAGGCATGTTTGGCATTTCCGACTTTTACGGAATTATCAATCCCAACAACGCTGCCATCCTAAGTATAGGCGCGACGATCAAGAAACCAGTCGTCAATGAAAACGACGAGATTGTAGTCGGCCAAGTGATGAAGATCGGCCTCTCTGGCGACCACCGTACCATCGACGGAGCAGTCGGTGCAAAGTATCTCCAAGCGCTCAAGGAAATCCTTGAGTCGCCCTCTATCATGTTGGTCTAGCTAATAAGTCGGAGGACAGATTTATATAAAGCCCGCGATTCATCGCGGGCTTTTTTTGCGCACAATGGAAACACCGAGTTCACAAAACTAATGTGGACACAAACTCAGACACCTTTACACATTTAGAAAATGGAAAAGACCGATCCTCTTATCTCTGTTCAAATCTCGGTTTACGCACTAGATGGAAAGGTGCGCGAAGCCGTTCACTGCTACCTCGACGCACTCGATGCGACGGGTATCGATCGCGACACAGGCACCATGTCCACCGTAGTCTGGGGTGAGGCTACCCAAATTTGGCCCGCACTGCAGTCCGCCTACACCTCGGTTGCGGCAAAACACAAAGTCATCGTCAATACCGTGATGTGCAACGCTGCGCCCCTCCCTGCGCGTGCATCTGGTCGACGTTAATTACATTCTTAATTCTTAATTCTTAATTGCTTCAATGATCTTACGAGTCACCCAATACGGCGAACCCATCCTACGCAAAGTCGGCAAGCCAATCACTAAATTTGATGAAGCTCTGGCCGAGTTGGCCAACGACATGGTCGATACGATGTATGACGAGGAAGGCATCGGCCTAGCCGCACAACAAGTGAATCATGCCTTGCAAATGTGCGTGCTCGATGTGCGCCCACCCGAAGGTTTGGAAGTGCCCTTTGAATATAGTCTCGATGGCAAGAAGCCGCCTCTCGAGCTGATCATGCCTATGGCCATTATTAATCCGAAGGTCACTATCATCGATCAAGTGGAGGATGTTTACGAAGAAGGCTGCCTCTCCTTTCCGGGCGTAAACGGCAAAGTAGACCGCCCCGTGGGCGTATGCTGCGAATACCAGGACACCGAAGGTAACAGTCACATCGTTGAGGCCAACGGACTATTGGGGCGATGCATCTTACACGAAGTAGACCACCTCAATGGTAAACTCTTCATCGATCTAATGGATAAGCGCGACTTGAAGAAGAACGAGGCGAAAATCAAAAAGCTAAAGCGCGCGAGTCGAGATTTTTTGAAAGGGAAGTAATCGCTTAGCTGGGAATCCCGCTTTGAGCAACCCATGTAACAAGAACCGCCTCAAGGCGGAACCTGAAGCTAATCATTTAGTAATACACAGATCGCATTGGGCACGGTGATCACCCTATCTCTGGGATAGGTCAGCGCGCCGCTCACCGCATCCACCTCGAGGACTGTGACTGTATTTGAATGCGCACCCGCTGCGAGCAACCATTGCCCAGATGAATCCAGGTTTATATTACGCGGCCACGCCCCGCGGATTGGTTCAATGTCAGTAACATGGAGTCGGCCTGTCTCGGCGTCGGCGACGAAAGCAGTTACACTATCGTGTCCGCGATTGGCGGCATAAACAAATTCGCCGTTGGGGTGCACTACGATTTCGGATGAGGAGTTAAAGCTCTCATTTGCTTTCGTAGAATCACTCAGCGTCGGCGTGGTCGAAAGTAGTGTGGCATTGCCTGTCTCTGCATCAAAGGCGAAAGTCGAGACCGAGAGGCTCAATTCGTTGAGTAAGAAAATGTATTGCCCGTCGACTGAGAACTTCATGTGCCGCGGACCGCCTCCAGAGACAGAATCAACTGCGCCGACTTGTTTAATCGAAATTTGGTCGGGCTGGATCTGGTAAATTACAATCTGGTCGAGCCCGAGATCAGGCACGAATGCGAACCGCCCGTCGGGGGAGAAACCGACCCAGTGAGGATGTGGTTTACTTTGTCGCTTCGCTACAACACCTGAACCTCCCTCGTGCTCGACCATTTGGCTACATGCTTCAACCTGTCCGTCATTGCCTAGTGGGAAGACCGCAACTGAGCCACCAGCATACTGGGCAGTTAACAAAAAATTGCCCGATGGATGCGCACTGATATGCGCCGCACGGCCGTCAGGGATGAGTTGGGAATTTAAAAACTCAAGGTCGCCATTATCTAAAATATTGTAAGCTAAGACTGAAGGTCCTTCGACTGGATTGGCGATGGCATAGAGCACAGTCCGGTCAGGGTGGAAAGCGAGAAAGCCAGGCGCCTTGACCTCCGCGGCCAGCGTCGCGGAAGAGAGCTTGCCTTTTTTTGTGTCGAGGATGGCGCGATAAATCCCTTTAGCCTCAGCCCCGCCAGTTCCGAAATAGACATCGACTGAATCGGCGTGGAGAATATGCGCGGCTAGAAGAATGAGGGACAATATGACTTTCATTATAATAATAAGGAGTAATCAAAACTGTAAAGTTTTAGGAGATCGAAGCCAGATGCTGATTCGCCCAAAAGCTTACAGGCAATGGAATTATTCAGTGAATTAAAACGTGCTAATGCGCCCGCTCTCAAATTGAACGGCGGCATCTTTGGGGAGGGTCAGGTCTATACGTTTGATCGCAGGATTTCCCCGTGATTGAACATAGTTGAGAATCACTGCAAGGCGATCCAGCTGCTGGGCAAAACTGGTATTAAATCCGAATATGATACGTGGCACCATCGACGAGCGCACTTCAATCACTTGGCCGGGAAAATCTGGGTTACCAGAATAGTGTTTTAAAGAAACAAGCTTCCAAGTCTTATAAAAATTCGACTGTTTACGACGCGTCTCTTCGAGGAGTTCGGCGACTTGGCCGATACCTCGCATGGGTAATATCCCTCCTTCGGAGTGTTGGTAGGGGAGGACAAAGGGTAGCCTATTTAAAGTGGCTCTGGGGTAACCGATGCCTTTGTAAATAGTCCCCTCACTAGAGATGATACGGACTTCAGCTCGACCGTTGACACCCATTACACGCATGCGGAGAACGGGCTCGTGCTCCTTTAAATCGATCTTTAATGCGTTGGGAAACTGGCGCTCAATAGAGGCCGACTTGACCTGACCATGCGCTTCGAGCTGCTGCTTCATAGTGTGGATATCAATCTCCATCATAGCGGTGTCGCGACGTAACTCGACCACCGTCCCAAGCCACGATGGGGGCAATACTCCGTCCGTATCGAAAAGAACTTTCTCAACCGGCTTCGAGGGAGTCGTGATTTGAATTGGTTCTTCTCGCTCGTTGAACGCGACAATCGCCCAGACGACAGCGCTGATGAGGAGAACACAAAAGAGGAAGGCGCCCAATAACTTAAGAGCTTGCACTTGACGACGCTTGCGCGATTGCGACGAATTAACGCGCGTGCGTTTACTCCCTCCGTCTAATCCACGCCAAGTTTGGTTTTCACCTGCGGAGGTACTACCTTTATTTTTACTGCCTCCGATCATTCAGCACCTCCCTTTTGGAAACGAGCGATTGCCGGTGCTACCAGCTCGGTGGCGAGTTGCTCAAAGTCGTAGCCGATGCAGGATGCGCTCTTCGGAAGAAGGCTGGTCGCAGTCAGGCCAGGCAGAGTGTTGATCTCTAGGAAATTTGGGCATGCCCCGTCGAGTAAGAAGTCAATGCGGGCGAAGTCGCGGCAACCGCAGGCGCGGAATAGTTGTTGGGCATGGTCTTTGACCTTGGCCTCAACTCCAGGTTCTAGGTCGGCAGGAAAATGATACTCGGTCGAAGCAGTTGTGTATTTGGCTTTATAATCGTAAACTCCACTCTGGCTGACGATCTCGACTACGCCCATGGCGACTCCTTTGAGTACGCCGACGGTGAGTTCGCGACCACGAATACGCTGTTCGATTAGCCAATTGCCAGAACGTATGCCTGAGAGCGTGACGCCAAGTGCGGACCGGTGCTCGGTGAAATGGAGCCCGACACTGCTACCTTGATCGGTAGGTTTAATCACTAGCGAGGTGCCGAGTTGATTGATCACGGCATCAGCTAAAGGTACGGAAGCGCCTTCGAAGGCCATCGCTTCTGGCGCAGCGATGCTGAGTTTACGGGCGATCGTCTTTGTCGCGGCCTTATCCATGCAGAGGCGACTGGCAGCGGCATCACTGCCGCAATAGTGGATCTTGGCCCCTTCCAAAAGGGCTTGCAGTCGACCATCCTCACCAAAGCTACCGTGTAGTGCTGGAAAGACGATATCCGTATCTGATTTCAAAGAATTGGGCAAAGCCTCCGAAGCTAGAATAAGCGGCTCTACTTCGAAGTTCGTAGCTAAGGCCTGCGCGATGGCTTCGCCGCTTTGCAAGGATACCTCGCGTTCGGAACCGACGCCGCCATAGAGAACGACTACTTTGGGAGGTTTAGACATGGGGGATTTCTTTGATGCAGGAGGGCCTAAATGGCTTCTCCGCTCCGCTACCAAATAAGAATTGTCCGAGAAGTGCCATCATTCGCTCAAAACTTCATCCCAAGACTGACCGACAAGCAAGACTTCGGGTTCTAAAATATAACCAGACTCAGCTTTCACTTTGGCACGCACTTTTTGCACGAGTTCGATCACATCGGCAGCCGATGCACCACCATGATTTACGATGAAGTTACCGTGTACCTCGGAGACCTCCGCCGCGCCGACCGACATACCTTTAATTCCATATTCGTCGATTAGTTTACCGGCATAATTACCCTCCGGATTTTTGAAAATGCAGCCCGCGCTCGCGCCGCGTGGCTGGCTCTCTTTCCGCGAGCTCGAGTAGCTGTCGATTCGGCCACGGATAGATGCCTCGGAATCGCCATCGGCACTACAGAGCACGGCACCGAGGGCGATGCCTCGACTAATTTCTTCAACTTTGCGATAACCAAAATGGAAGGCCTCTTTAGGCAGATCCTGATAGCACCCGTCCTCATCAATAAACTGCACACGCTCCACCACGTCGAACATCCAACTACCCATAGCGCCGGCATTCATACGAAGCGCCCCACCTACTGCGCCAGGAATTCCTTCCAAAAACTCAAACCCAGCTAGGCCATTCTTAGCAGCAAAGCCGCAGATTTCTTTGAGACGGCCTCCTGCAGACGCCCAAATACGACCTTCACCAAGTGAAACTACCCGACGCCATGCGGACGCAGAAAAGCGGATAACTAAGCCGTCAAAACCATGATCGGAAACGAGAAGATTTGAACCACGACCAAGGCAAAAGGACTTAAACTCGTAGAGTTCAGCAGCGCGCAGAAGAACGCGCAAATCGCTGTAATTAGCCGGCTCGGCATAGAAGCGAGCGGAGCCGCCGATACGAATGGTCGTCTTATTAGCGAGTGGTTCGTGAAACTTGAGTTTACAATCGGGAGAGACGCGGGACACGAGGTAATCTACCCATGCCCCGTCTAGGCTAGGGGCATCGCCTGCAGACCCAGGCGATGCGACTTTGCCGACTGAAGCCGAAGCTCTGATCCAAGAAGCGAAAGCACCTGCAAATTCTTCGATGTCACCCGCACCGACGAAAGCTAATTGAGTCGGCGAATCTTTGATCGCTTCCTGAAGTTGGCGCATCCCTCCCAAGGACATTACAAGTTCGACGGGTGCTTGATCCCGGAATGCATTCGCTAGATCTGCAGTTTTTCCACCTGCCAATTCCGACTCGTGCGCGGCGTAAACAGGCAAGAGATAAACGGCATCGGCAGCTTGTAGAGAGTGGGCAAATTCAGACTTAAATTGGCGTGTCCTTGAATAACGATGCGGCTGGAAGACGACAACGAGTTTTTTATCTGGTTCGTTAGTCCGAAGGCATTCGATCAGGGCATCAATCTCGGTGGGATGGTGCGCGTAGTCTTCGACCACCTTAAGCTGCGCGTCCTGATAAAGAGTGGATTGGCGACGTGCCATGCCAGGGAAAGTTGACAGCGTATCGCTTTTTAATGGCTGATCGAAAAAAGAAATTACGGCGGCAGCGGCATCGCCGTTGACCTGATTAAAACGCCCACTTGGGGTGGCATCTAGACCGAGGCGCTTGGCGGCACCATCGAAAGTTTGTATCGTAGCTGTGCCTGTCGGTTGTAGGTGAAAAGAATCTGGCAGCAGCAATTTTTGTTTCGTGCGCTTGAGTAAGCCGGAAAATGCCGCATCGAGTTTCGCAGCATCGCCATAGTGATCCGCATGATCCCAATCCACATTGAGGACAAGTGTCACTTCGGGTACGAAATGATCAATTGTGCCATCACTCTCGTCCACTTCTGCGACAAGCCAATCGCTTTCGCAAAAATGAGCGGGCGGCGTCGATTTATCAGAGAAGAGGCCGCCTAATATATAGCTAGCCTCAAGCTGACAATGCCGCAACCCATGGGCAATCATGCCAGAGGTGGTGGTCTTTCCATGACTGCCGACCACAGCAATCAGACGTTTATTTTGCGCAATCTCGGCGAGCATTTCGCCACGCCTAAGTAAACGAAGCCCGGCCTCACGAGCCCCTACTAAGATGGGGTGGGACTTCGGGACTGCGCTTGAATAAACGACCGTATTGAAGGTGCTGACCTGTTCGGAGAAAATAAAGTCTTCAAGCGTGACGCCAGCTTCGTCTAGCCACCGGCGAACGCACTCTTGAAGGTGCGCATCGTATCCAGAAACTGAGTATCCTGCTCGCGACATCCAACAAGCGAGCGGGGCCATTCCCATACCGCCGGCTCCAACGAACAAATATCTGTGCGTATCATCCATCATCTTACAGGCTCTAACTTTTCACCTTTCGCAATAGCTTCCGAGTGGCAAAGGGCGAGTAAATCGTCAGCTATACGTTCACTTGAATCGAACCGATCTAAGCGCTCTAGATTAGATTTAAACTTGGCCAGTAAGCAGTCGTTAAAGATCAAATCGCACACTTCCGAACTAAGCTCGCTAAGCTTATCTTGGGAAAGTGAAATGCCAGCACCCTCTCGCTCGTGGGCGAGTGCATTGGCCTTCTGGTGGTCGTCAGCGGCATAGGGATAAGGCACCAGAATGGAAGGAGCGCGGCACCGAATGATCTCCGCAATCGATCCTGCACCCGCGCGAGAAACAATTAGGTCAGCCGCGGAAATCACGTCTCCCATGCTGCTAGAAAAAGGCACAAATGTAGCCGTGATATCAGCACCACTCTTCCCCATTTCATGGATCGTGTTGGCGGTGCTATTCCCCAGACCAGTCACGCAATAAACGGAAATTCCGGCTTTAGCCAAGAGTACGAAATTTTGCTCAACCCATTCGTTCAGCGCTGTGGCACCTTGGCTACCACCAATAACGACAAGCAATTTATTAGGCACAATCAGGCCGAGGCGTTTCCAGGCATCTGCTTTGAGCGAGTGTTTGATATCTTTACGTACGGGGTAGTCGAAATAGCGGATATTCTTCGGCGGCACGCCCCGTAGACAAACTCCATCAGGCAAGTAAATGCGTGTGGATAAATGTTTGATCATGCGGACGGCTTTGCCTGGATGACAATTGGCTTCATGGAGCGCGACAGGGATGCCCTTTATCCGGGCGGCTAGGCCAAGTCCAAGCGAGAGAAAGCCGCCGAAGAGCAAGACTATGTCTGGCGCTTGCTCGCGAAGCATGCGACGTGATGTAAAGAAACCAGAAACCAATGAGCCGAGAAATGCGAGGCGCTGCAGGAGGCTGCCCGTGAAGGCGCGACCAGGTGTCTTGACGAAATCGAGATGTTTATATTTTTCAACGAGGGCAGAATCGACCTGCTTATGGCTGATCAACAATAGGCAAACATGGCCTCGCTCTTGCAGGACTTCTGCCACGGCGATACCTGGGGCGAGATGGCCGCCAGTGCCACCGCATGCTATAATTATTTTATTCATAGCTCACGCTGCCTCCGCAGCGCCGGCAGCTCCCACGAGCGAAAGCCGTTTAGGATAATACCCGTTAGCACAAACATGAAGACGAGATTAGAACCCCCGTAGGAGATGAACGGCAGCGACATGCCCTTGGTCGGCAAACAGCCAGTGACCACTCCAATATTAATAAGTGCCTGAAAAGTGACGAAGAGGAGCGCACCCATGACGAGTAAATACTGATACAGGTTCGGAGCGCGCTTGAGTTGGAGGACGCCGACGAAAAAGAGCGTCATAAAAAGCAAGACGACTCCAGACGTAAAAAGAAAGCCGAGTTCTTCGCCGACGATCGCAAAAATGAAATCGGTATGCGCTTCGGGGAGGAAGGACATTTGTTGACGCCCCGAGCCGAGGCCGACGCCATGGATGCCTCCTGCCCCAAAGGCTAAAATGCCCTGCCAAAGCTGATAGGCGCTATCGCTCCGATTTCCTTCCACGTCTAAGAATGAGGTGATGCGCCTGAGGCGGACCGGATCGAGATAAACAGCCACCGAAAAGAGCGAAAGCGCGGCAAAAACAGTAGGGATGAGGAACTTGAGTCTGACCCCTGCAAGGAACATTAAACAACCGCCCACAGCGCCGCAGAGAAAGGCAGTGCCATAGTCCGGTTCTAGAATAATTAGACCACAAAAGATGGCGAGTAAAACGCAGGGATAAAAACAGCCCTTCAGCGCAAGGTTGAAGTCGCGACGGTGGGTGGCGAGGTAGTGCGCCATGGAAAATATGAGACCGAGCTTACCTATCTCAGAGACTTGTAGACGCATAAAGCCAAAGTCCATCCAGCGACGTGCCCCATTGACTTCGACTCCGATCCCAGGAATGAGCACGAGCGCAAGCAGTAGGATAGAACCCGCAGCGAGCCAGTAGGCGTATTCGCGAAGTGCCTCTAGGTTCACCAACATAGCGATGCCCCCGGCAATCGTAGCCAAAACTAACCAAATTAGTTGCTTTCGCAGTAAGACCGTAGGGTCGTCGTGCATCGATTGCGAAGCACTGAAGAGAATAACTAGCCCGAGGAAGGTGAGCCCGACAACTATCAGGATAATGAAAAGCCCAATCGGCGGGATACGCCAAGATGAATTAGGCGTAGCCGTGCGGGCGCTCATTATGGGTTCTAAAGTCTCTCAGCTATTTTTAAGTTAGACGCAGCAGATTACTCTGCGTCGAAGGGAATGACTGGTATCTCGATAGCACCTTCAAACATTTCGTCAGACTCGATTTCGGTGGCTTCACCCTCGACCAAAGGATCGGATTCGATAACCTTGATCTCGATTGGACCCGTCGTTGTGACCGGGGATGGGCCCGCTTCTGGGACAGCAGTCATAATGGGCGAGTCAATCTGCATCATGGTGGTCGTGATAACCGGCACAGGTGAGTCAACATTAGCAGCGGAATCAGAACCGCTAACCTTGAGGACTTTCCCGACTTGAAGCTTACGAGGATCAGTAATGCCATTGAGGGCAAGTAGTTCATCGGTAGTCATGCCGTATTGACTAGCGATTTTGCCAGGATATTCGCCAGATTTGACGGTATGGGTGCGCGCGCCAGAAGTGCTGAAGCTCGGTGCAGTGGAACTGCTTGAAATACTGTCAGATGGCGCGGCTGACATGCCAGACGAAGCACCGGTGCTACCAGAAACGGGAACAACGAGCTTATCACCTACGCGGATGA
>Ga0302125_10001116_pt1 | contig 13760 bp, 14 predicted proteins | sample CB4_surface_MG_FD_203111 | JGI IMG/M metagenome (GOLD analysis project Ga0302125, IMG submission 203111) | Marine microbial communities from Western Arctic Ocean, Canada - CB4_surface | ecosystem: Environmental > Aquatic > Marine > Oceanic | place: Canada: Western Arctic Ocean | collected... | reverse complement strand
GTATCGAAAATGCTTGTCCAGATGTTATTGTTAGGTGCGATGTTGTCAAAGCCAAAGATGTTTGGGGTTTTCAAAACGGTGAAGAATGTTTGTTTCTTCAGATATTCTGCTACAATCTCACTATGCGGCGACGATTGGGTTACAGGCTTCGTAAGCCAATCCGGGGCCTGGATAAAAAATTAAAAATATACGAATCGAATGTTGACCCAGTCCTCCGTCTCATGCATCGCACAGGTATCCAGTCCACTGGGTGGGTAGATACATCGGGCGCTGAATGTTCTCGCACCTTTCATACCACCACGGATATTGAATTATACTGTAAAGAGTGGAAGGACCTAAAACCTATGGAGACTACTGATATCGCACCGTTCGTGGTTGCCTCTGTGGATATCGAGTGTTACAGCTCCACTGGGAAGTTCCCCGACCCTGTTGTTCCTGGGGATGCGTGTTTTCAGATTGCTATTTCCCTTGTACATTTCGGAACCGATGAACCCTATGATAAAACCTGTCTATGTTTCAAGAAAACTGATACCAACCTCGATGGATGCACCATCAAAAGTTTTGATACTGAGCGTGAGATGCTCATGGCATACACTGAGTATTTACATGCAAATGATGTAGATATTATCACGGGGTGGAACATCTTTGGGTTTGATTTAGAATATATGATGGAACGTGCGTTATTGAATAAGTGCCCCCTAGAATTTTTCGATATGAGTAAAATCAAGGGACATACATGCAACCTGTTGCGTAAAAAGTTATCATCGAACGCTCTCGGTGATAATCAACTAAAAATTATCCCCACCCCTGGTCGTTTTATTTTTGATATGTTCCATGAAGTCAAAAGGGAGTATAAACTTGACTCTTATAAACTTGATAATGTTTCAAAACTCTATCTCGGTGACCAAAAAATCGACATGTCCCCCAAAGAAATGTTCGCTCGATTCATCGAAGGAGACCCAGTGAAACTTCGACAGGTGGCTGAGTACTGTATCAAAGATACCCTCTTGCCCCACAGACTCTTGACAAAATTGAGTACGCTCATGAACCTCTTAGAGATGGCAAAGGCCACGTGGGTCCCACTGAATTATCTTGTAGAGCGCGGTCAACAGATTAAGGTGTTCAGTCAGCTCACGAAAAAAGCGCGGGAGATGGGATACAAAGTGCCTACTTTCGACTATGGATATACGGATACTACGGGCTATGAAGGGGCGACGGTGCTCGATGCACAAGCGGGTGCCTATTATACACCAATCACAGCCCTAGATTTCGAGGGGTTATACCCATCCATCATGATGGCCCATAACCTGTGTTATTCTTCACTCGTGATGGATCCTAAGTATGACAATCTTCCTGGGGTGACCTATGAAAGGTTTGGTAATCATACGTTCGCCCAAGGTGTCCCAAGTCTTTTGCCCAGTATTCTGTCTGAGCTTAAACAATTTCGTAAGCAGGCCAAAAAGGATATGGCCATGTCGACTGGAGCGACCAAACAGATGTTCAACGGTAAGCAATTGGCGTACAAGATTTCTATGAACTCTGTGTACGGTTTCACTGGTGCCTCCAGAGGTATGCTACCGTGTGTTGCTATAGCATCCACTGTAACCATGAAGGGTCGAGGTATGATTGATGATACAAAAACATACGTGGAGAAGAACTTCCCGGGTGCAAAGGTAAGATACGGTGACACGGATTCAGTCATGGTAGAGTTTGATGTTGGTGACCGCAAGGGGCCGGAGGCGATCGAGTACAGTTGGGAACTCGGTGAGCGCGCGGCCGCGGAGTGCAGCAAACTTTTCAAGGCGCCCAATAACCTGGAGTTGGAAAAGGTCTATTGTCCGTATTTCCTATACTCCAAAAAACGGTACGCTGCCAAGTTGTGGACCAAGGGTAAGGATGGAAACATGAACATGGACTACATTGACGTGAAGGGTCTGCAACTCGTGAGGCGTGACAACACCCCACATGTTCGCGAGGTCTGCAAAGAACTCTTGGACGTTGTGTTGGAAAGTAACGACACGGTGGCTCCCAAGGCGCTCGCGAGGAAGCGGGCCGTAGAACTATTGGAGGGTGAGGTCTCCAACGAGAAGCTTGTTCTTTCTCAGCAGTTGGGGGATTCTTACAAGTCTTCAAACTTGGCACACGTGAGGGTCCGTGACAAGATGAAGCTGAGACAACCTGGTTCAGAACCACAGTCTGGGGACCGAGTTCCCTATATCCTCCTCGACACAGGTGACCATAGGGCGAAGGCTTTTGAAAAGTCTGAGGACCCCGTGTACACGAAGGAGAAGGAACTCAAGGTGGATTATGTGTATTATTTCAAGAATAAGTTTTTAAATCCCGTGTGTGACCTTCTAGAACCCCTGTTCACCAACCCAAAAGAGGAAATATTCGGCGATCTCATCCAGAGTACGAAACCACAGAAGAAGCCAAGGGCACCTAAGACGCCGAAGGGGCCAAAGAAAAAACAATTGTTGGTCAGTGATATATTTAAACAAGAGACGCCATAGTAATACATGGGTATACCTGAAAAGGTGACACTTCTGATTGAATCAGAAGTTGATAAACAGACACATGAAAGGCTGTGTGCAATGGTAGAAAAGGTTTCAAAGTTGTATTCGGTACCATTGAAAATAGCTCGTAGAGACTTATTGGGGGATGGGTATTGTATGGGGGTGAAAAGAAGTGGGAAGTTATGTACGAATAAAATAGCCAAGGATGGATACTGTCTGCATCACATTAATGATTCCCGACCCCATAAACCTATAGTGATAAAAGACACGGTGAGACATAACCACGTGTATCCCTCACCTCTACGAGAGGGTTGTCCAGCGTGCGCGTTACTTACGAAAAATAGAGATAATAACGAGTTTAGAGATTTGTCTACTATAATGTAATAATGAACAAATCAGATATTCTACTATCCTCCATAAATACCTTTTACACTACACCCGAGAATAGAACTACGCTTATGGAACTCCTCAACAAAAGTGGTGGTATATCTCTCCGCAACCTCGAGTGGTTCATTACAAATTATTCAAAGAAGAACAACCTTGTGTACAAAACAAGTGATGGAAAAACATTCAGTGTACATTGTGCATACAAGTCGAGTCTAGATGGGTATAGTAAAAAACTATTCGACCCCTTTTGTCGTTCAGAAAAAATTGTATATACAGTCCCCGGGACAGATGATGAAATACACACGACCGTGGCTCAGTTGAATTTCATAAGGTGGTGTATTAAAAATAATATAGTTGAATATATTCGTAAAAATCATGATGCATTATTTAGTAAGCGAGTGACATAAATCCCTGGTCGAATACAAACGTTTGATACCCAACATAGTAAATGTGTAAAGTGTATACTTTTGTAAGACCACTCTTTAATTTAATATCCAACAGTGTCTTATTTGATTGTAATTGTCCGAAATCTAAACTTCCCGATGGTTCCACATTAATCGGATTCATCGAGAAAGTATATGTGTATATATTTCGTGTAGGTCTTGATAGACGACTGTTAAACGGTACTATATATTTAAAGAACGTGTGGTCGGCTATAGGTATATTTGGTAATTGTTGACCTTTTACAAATATTTTTGCACTCTCTAGCACTGGTTCGAAGAATGAATTTATGGTTGAAAATTGAGTGTTTGATGAAAAGTTAAATCTATTGGCGAAAGCGTTGCTTATAAGTTCAGTGCCCCCGGTGAACGCGGTCTCATCTTCAAAATCTGCATCCCTAAGAAACCAGTTGAGTGTTTTAACTGGGATATCTGGGACGAGCCCCAATTTAACCGTGTCATCACCCACGATGGTCTGTGTACTTGGATGTTTTTTCACTACATCAGTCACAAATATTTGTCTTTGTGTCATGAGATATGTTCGCTCTTCATGTGAGACTGTCATCTCTTCGGTGATGATATCAAAAAAATCTAAAGAAAGAGTATCAGGGGTATTAGTGAAGAATGTTTTGGGTCGAAACACTATATCAAACTCAATCTTTTGTTTATGAACGGCGCACACGGGGAAGTACGGCCTGTTAGGATTATTCGTGGAGTATTCGTCACCTTCATATTTCCTCGAAAAGAAAAGGGGTATAGGAATCATTAATTCAGAGTCAAACTGTGCGAGAACCTGGTTACCTGTGAGAAGAGATGTATCCTCAGCGAGATTCCTGTTGATGGTGTAGCGTTTCGTGCGCTTTTCCGAAGCGTCGAGGTACAGTTCGTCGTATATAATCCCCCAATCGTCATGATATTCTTCGACGACCAATTCATCTACCCGCATCGTCACAGATTTTATGAGGTGTCTCCCCAGCTGGTCTGCGAGGTGTGAATCGGCACTCAACCCCGGAAACTTGATGTACACGTACATATTACTCAACAGGTCACCCATGTTTCGGGGGTTGAGTGTCACTTTAACAGTCTGCCCAAATGGCCATGTAGGACCGAATGGGTTTGTCACTTGGGTACTCCTATGAAACTTTGTAAAGTTTGCGTGTTGTTTCGCTTCATATTTAAAGAATGAATGTTCAGGATCAGACCTTGTGAGATACGTATCCTGTTGTCCAATAGCATTCAAGGCTATAACAGCAGCTGTGTCTGGTCCAGTGACAATCATACTATCTTACTGTATGCATTTTTTTAAATCCATTTTCCACATGTCCGTGTGAGTCGTTCCCCGCATCTCCTCGAGTTCCTTCGACATTTGAGAAGTATCTTCATTGAGTGCCATCACAGCCTCGTGAGTGTATTGATACGTCTTGATATGCAAGAGGTAGTCGAAAGAATCTCCAATTTTGTCAAAGAGTGGTTCCATCTCCACTTCGAGGTCATTTTTCTTCTTCTTGAACACCACCAACTTTTCATTGATGACCATATCCACAAACTTCGACATGTTTTTGTTTTTATTCATCTTCTGTTCAAGCACTTCAATCATATGCGCCTTTCTCTTCTTGTATGTTTCCACCCTGATATCGACAAAATCCTTGAGAATTTCTTCCGGTGAGTCGTACTTGTGGATACCCCGGGTAGGATGGAAGAGGTGCATGTTTGTTGTATGAAACGTCTTCTGAAGTTTGAAATCCTTGACGGGGTTAGAACCCGAGTACCCCATGATATCAAAGTCAACACTGTCAGTTGTACTATTATTGGTGTAGTTATGAATAGTCTTCTTCTCGATGAGAGTGTCAAGGTGCTCTTTGAAATCTTGTGTCCACCGACCTGGGGGGAGTTCGGTAACTTTGAGGATATCCCCCTTGTATGACCAGACCCCCTCAGCCACCCAAGGAGACCAAGACGAATCTGTAAAGACCCGCCCCTTGAAACCCCTAAACCACGGTTTCATGGGTACCACATCCTTCTTTGCGAGCATACGTTCGATATTATCACAGATATCAGAGGGGTTGAAGGGTGGCACGTAGCAGCTGAACCCCGTACCAATACCCTCTGTACCATTAACAAGGACAGTGGGTATGATAGGTACAAAGTGGTCAGGTTCGATACTCTTACCATCATCATCCAGATATTCGAGAACGGCGTCATCTTTCTGGTCGTACAGGTGCCTCGCTTGTTTAGTCAACTTTGTAAAGATATACCTCGGTTGACTCGCATCCTTCCCACCCATGAGCCTCGTCCCAAACTGACCACAGGGTTCTAAGAGGTGAATGTTGTTGGACCCCACGAAACTGTGTGCCAACTTCACGATCGTGTCAGCCAGTGACACCTCACCGTGATGGTAGGATGTCTTCTCTGAAACATAGGCAGCCAACTGTGCCACCTTCATCTCACCGGTGAGGTTCCTCGTGAAGCACGCGTAGAGCACCTTGCGTTGAGAAGGTTTGAGACCGTCACACACGTGAGCGATGGACCTCTTGAGGTCGGCGAGACTGAAGTTGACCAGGTCCTTGTGCACAAAGTCTGTGATACCCAACTTATCTACAGACCCATAGGCCACCTCGAGTTCCGACGGCTTCTTCTCCGTAGATTCCAGTAGCCACGTCTTCCTATCATCCGCTTTGGATTTATCAAATGCGAGTACGACAGACTTCTCTGTGTCTTCATCGGTATCGAAGCGCACAGTGAGGTCCTTAATCATTTTGAAGTATTCTCGCGCCTCCGCAGATGTGGAGGTACCCAAACCCTTGTAGTACTTGATTTTCCACCCGGGCTTACCATCTCCGTACCACTCGCGGAACGTTGAGTCAGTGTAAAAGGGTTTCACAGTCGCACCCTTGCTCGCCTTGATGATGGGTGTCACCATACTCACGAGAAACCCAAGTTCCAAAAGACTGGGCCAGAAGAAGTGAATCATGTTGAGGATGAGACCCTTGATATGACTCCCATCTGCATCAGCGTCCGTCATGATCATAAGGCGACCGTAACGAAGTTCAGATAGTGTGGTATACACCTTATCCTGTTGAAGTCCCAAAATCTTCTTGAGGTCGTTAAACTCCTTGTTGTCTGTGAGTTGTTTGATACTCGCGTCACGAACATTCTTACACTTACCCCTGAGTGGGAAGACCCCGTAGTGGTCGCGACCCACGACTGACAGTCCAGCGACAGCGAGTGTCTTGGCTGAGTCACCCTCTGTGATGATGAGCGTACACTTACCAGAGTCAGCTGTACCAGCCTTATTGGCGTCATCCAATTTAGGGATACCGGTGATTTTAGAACGCATCGCCCCATCAGACTTTTTCAACTCCTTCATCTCCTTAAACTTTGACAGCGCCATGAGTTCATTTTGAATACTCGTCTTGAGAATATTTTTAATGAATGTTTTAGGGGGGTCAAACTTACTCCCAAACTCCTGCGGTTTGAGAGTACAATCTGACTTGACTTGACTCCCGAAACTTGGGTTGACAAGGGTAGCCTTGACAAACACCATGAATGCATTCTTCACCTGGTGGGGTCGGAGTTGAAGTTTCTTCTTCATCTCTTCAATGATACCGTTGGAAATGGTATTAGCGACATGGTCCACGTGGGTACCACCCTTGGTGGTGCAAATACCGTTGACAAACGACACCTGCTCAAAACCGTCGTCACTCGGGGCGACACAGACGGTCCAATGTTCACTGGAGAACATGATGATATCTTCACTATCGGTGTACATCTTGGCATAAACATTGAGGGGACACTTGTGGAGGACTTCACCTTGAAACTTCACCTTGCAGTTTGTAGAGGTACAAACATTCGCATCGTACACACGCTTTTCAAAAATCTTAAAAATGTCATCATCCATAGCAGTCATACCAAACAGGCGCCATTCGGGGGTGAAAGAAATGCAGACAGAGGATGTAGCAGAAGCATGAGACTTGATAACAGGGGGGTCACAGGTGCGCATATTATTGGTCCATTGTTGGGTATATTTTTTTTTGTTTTCTCCATCTTTAATCGTCACCACAAACTTTGTGGAATATACATTGGTAAGTTTTGCACCATAACCATTCCTACCACCCACCACTCTCTTTTGGTTGTCATCATAGTTGGTGCTCGTGAGAAGATGACCAAAAGTGAGTTCAGGGTTCCACAGGTTTTCCTTTTCATGCATCTTAATATCGATACCACCGAGGGGACCGTTGTTCTCGACACTAATCATACCAGTCTCACGGTCGATAGACACAGAGATGGACGATGTGTTCTTGGGGTGCATAGAATTTCTGTCGATGGCATTCACAAGAATCTCATCAAAGATTTTCAAAAGTGCGGGTGAATACGCGGTCATCTTCTTTTCAAAGCCATCCCCATTACGGACCCAGTAGGGTTCGTGAACCCTTGATACAGGTCCAACATAGGAATCCGGGCGCTTGAGAATATGCTCCACGTGCGTGAGTTTCTGAATACTCTCCGTCATACTGACTTTGTGTGTGTCGTGTTTAAGCTGTTTACGTATGCACGTCTCAGAAGTCCCTCGAACCACTGAACAATTTCTGCTTCGGTCTTTGCTTTACTCCGAGGAGCAAAGTTTCTGATATGACCAATTTCACGGGACCTCAACGACTTAGGTCCTATTTTTACTTTATTTATGAAACATGCATAACATACTTTCTCGAGTTTTAAACCGACGAATGAATAACACAACAGGTTATTAGCCAAGAAAAGTGGACGAATGTTTGTATATTCCAGGAAGAAGGATTTATTTATACGTCCACGAACCACGACTCGGGGTTTTATGGGCGCTTCGCATTTGTAACACACTGAGGTCCATTTGAGATACATGTAGTTATAAAGTGTGTACTTTTTAAACCTAAGTGGGAAGCAAACCTCAAACATTCCAAAACTATAAAGTCAACAATGTCTTACGAAGATTGCCTCCGCGATGCCATGCGCCTCCAAAAAGTTTCTACACCAGATGAGAGGTGCGCTCATCTGGCTAGGAGTATGCTCAAGATGAAAAGCAAATACAGTCAGCACGAGGAGAAGAAACGCGCGCGGTCAGTCATGGTCATATCAGAGGCACCCAAGCACGTGGCGGAACAAAAACATACGACGAATATTTGTCAGTCTACAACACTCAAGGGGAAGAAGTGTACATTCAAGGCAAAATATGGGTGCTTTTGCAAAAAACATAGTATTTCTACTAAAGAAATAGTCACATTAGGTAAAAAGATTTAATATGAAAATCTCATGAAAATAAATAGTGTAGTATATAAATGTTCGACCAAGATTCGCTCAAACCTGTGATACTTTCTATGGTCATCTATCTTATCATAGCCAAGTTCCTCCCCGAAATTCTCAAGAAGCCCACGGGTATCACTATCATCGATGACCTCACTATGATGCTCATCGCCCAGAAGGGGTCACTCTCTTCAGGGGCTATTCTCACTGGTATCGTCGCTTTTGTGTCTCATTACGTTATTGAGCAGGAGCTCGTGTAACACGTTTTCGGCACTGGTTATATTTTTAGTATGTGTATGGTTCATATATTTCATTCGTTTATTGAACGCGTCGCGCATGAACTCCAAGAGTTGGTTCGGGTCAGGGTTTCCCCAAAGCATACCCTTTTTGAAGAGGAAGTCATCCTTCTCCAACTCTTGAAGTGTACATTCGATGGTGTAGGGTGTTTTTATATATTCCACCGCCCCCCCATAGTCCGTGATGATGACTGGTTTATCTTGCAGCGCCGCCTCCACTGCACCCATACCCACTCCCTCAGAGTGTGAAAAGCTCACGTAGCAGTCACACCTTTTATGTAAGTCGTGCATATCATCATCGGACACAAGTCCATTCAAAACCTGAACGTTAGGAAGGTTTATATTCACAGGTGAGTTACAGGTTGCCTTGACGACCAGACGAGCGTTGGGTTCATTCAAACGTACGAAGGCTTCTAGGATGGATCTAAAGTTTTTGCGAGGGTCCATGATATTTCCGATATGATAAAATGTATACCTTTCGTCACGGGGTATATGAGCATGGACGATGTAGAATGTGGTATCTGGAAATTGTCGAGTGAACACCCTCTGACAAAAACTACTCGGCACCGCGATACGGTCAAAGTGCTCGAAGAGTTTTCCATAGTCTTCATGGACCGTCTCTGTTTCACAAACTGTCATACACGTCAGGTGTTTAATTTTTCGCTTCATCTCTGGTATCCTCGTGAGCCAATAAGGTACAGGGAGTGCAAATATGAATGCTTCTTCACACTCGGGTATGTTATCCTCCATGATTTCCATATAGGTACTTCCAGGAAACAGAGTGCTATACTTTTTCAGGTGTTGCCCGATTCCACTCATCAAGGTTGGGCCGATGAATAACATTTGTTATAAAGATAATCTCCCTTTTATATATATATACAATGGAATCCATCAAAGAAGATATTAAACTTGAACTTCAACGCCTTCGTCTCGACAAAAAGCACCTGTACACCACTCTCCTCAGGGTCATAGACGTACTCCACCCGGATACCCCAGGGGTCATCGAGGTTCCAGAGGAGACCCCCGAGGTTCCCGTGGTTCCCGTGGTTGTTGAGGAGACCCCCGAGGTTGTTGAGGTTGTCGTAGAGACCCCCGAGGTTGTTGAGGAGACCCCCGAGGTTCCCACAATTACTGAAAATAACAATATGGTTCTTGATTTCCCTGAGGTGGCCCAGACCCCTAAGAAGTCTACGAAGAAGAAGAAGGTTACGATGTCAGTGTAAACTTATTAATGTAATACATGTAGCCCCCAATGGCTGCGAAGAGTGTGAGTAGAATATAATTGAAGGACAATTTTTTCTTTTTTGGTTCTTCTTTATCAGGAAGTTTCTGGACATTTTGGTTCAGGGTCTCAATCTTCCTGATGAGGGTATGCAGGGCTTCGAGTATCTGTACGTCTTTATTGATTGGTTTTTCTTTTACATCTATCGTGGTCACTTCGAGAACCATGTAGAATGACACAGAGGGTTGGAGAAGTTCATAGTCCCCATCACCTTGAGATTCGAATAAATTAAAATGTAATTTTTGTATGGATATAGGATTGAAATAATTCGTCTGTCTATTGAAAGACTTCCATTGTTTATCTCTCATGATGAATGCCGTACTTCCAGTGAAACTTCTTTCCAGGGGGACCCGAGCGAGTATCTGACCCTTCCTCTCATCTAACATCTGTGCCACTTTGGGTACATCTGGGCACACCACATCTATATACTTCGCGACGTTCGTATTCCCTGTGGCATCACTTTGACCTATTTGGGTCACGTAGAAGTCTACCATTTTTATACCTATAACTTTGTTCATATCTTCGATATGGATGTTCGACTCCAGTGATATATCGACCGTGAATGTATTGTTGGACCCCGTGACATATTGTGAATCTATCGTGATGTATTGCACTTTCTTAGGGACGTCTTGTAATGAAACGACCATCTTACATTTACGTAGATAAAAAAAAGGCACGAAAAGAAATAAATGTGGATTGAAGCCATCTACAACGTCGTCAAGGAAAATACTTCCGACTTTTCAGTATGGGGGTTATTTCCAGACTGGTTGAAACGTTTTCTCTTGGATGTCGATCTCGAACACTTTCGCTTGAAGAAGATAAGAACTGTTACGACGGCCGGTCGTGTTCAGTGATACCAGTGTCTCAGGAGGTTGGGGAAGAAGATACGAACTGTTACGACGGCCACCGGCGCTCAGTGATACCAGTGTCTCTGGAGGTTATCGTGGCCGTCAACGAGGTTGGAGAAGAAGTTATAATTGAAATTGTAAGTAAACCTAAGTGAGAACTAGAAATGTAATATTCATATCAAAATGTCTACCGACTACATCCCTCTCGTGACATATGACTACAAGCTAGCCTTTTGTCAGGCGACGAATACACTGTGCCCCGATATGCAACGACTCATTTGGCAACAAGTGAATGTTGTAGAACCCACGTGCCCCCCAGCTCCTCGCAAACCCTCCGCAGCCCTAAGGCACTTGCTTAAAAAAGTAAACCCCGAATAAGGTACTATGCAGGTCTTTGTAAAAACGCTCACCGGTAAGACGATCACCCTCGAGGTGGAATCGTCGGACACGATAGATAACATCAAGGCGAAGATTCAGGATAAAGAGGGTATCCCACCAGACCAGCAACGTCTCATCTTCGCGGGGAAACAGTTGGAGGATGGGCGGACCCTCGCGGACTATAACATCCAAAAGGAGAGTACACTCCACTTGGTCCTACGACTTCGTGGGGGTGTGTAGGACTGACTGTCGTATTATTTTATGAATATATGTCAGGATGACGGTGATACTTTTCACACTCGCCATAGTATTACTACTTTTAATTATACATGTTATCTATTTTGATTTTTTCTTTAAATTAAAAAATACTAAAAATAGGTATGATGTAATACCGCGTATATCGGATATGGATATTAATTTATAGCTTTACTATATAATGGAATACATTGTAAAATGGAGGAACCAGGGTGGTGTGGTTGAAAGTGGTATGATAAAATGGGTGTTAGCCTTGTATAATGATGGCGGTACTCTAATAAAGTCAGTTGAAAATAACGACCCCACGAATTTACGTAATTTTTCACAAGTCGAAATAAAATTGCCGCTGACAACCGCTGAAGCACAAAGACAGACCGGCGAAAACAAGATTAAAGTGTATTTTGATTCTATAGACTCAAGTACTAATATTGGTGAGATGACTGTACTGTTTGATAGAACTCAGCTGTCACTGAATTTAGAAAAAATAGAAAAAATTGTATACGACAGGAAAGGGTATGATTTAGAAATACCATCAACAACCAAATATTTACAAGTGCGTGGGTTACCCGCTAAAAAGTTTACAAATGAATATGGCGCTGAATTTTTACATACGAAACCATTTAAATTTACATACGAAGGTTCCAACCGTTTATTAAGTATTTTCATTTATAAAGAAGATATGGAAGGATACATTATATTTTTAATGGGTACAGATGTTGTCACAGAAATAACTTCTTTAGATCCAAGTCTTATAACAAAGGTGCATATACAAAAGTATTGGTATGACACGAAAGATAAAAAAAGAGATGGACCATTTCAATGGATAATAACAGGTAAAGAGGATATAGAGTATTGGATTTCAACTCTTATCGGGAAACCACATAAAATAACACGAAAGCCAACCGATGGTGATATTTTCACATGCTCGTCAAACGACCCGATTGGTTCAGCAGGTGATTACAAATACGAGGTCCTCGCGGGGGGTGGGGATATAAAATGGTTGCCCGGAAGTATATTAAAAGATACAACCTCACCGCATAACTGTACTACTTATAATTACACTGGTGTAAAAAACATACACGCATCGACGAATGGAAGATGTGGACCTCGTAATGGAAATATGATTTGTCCAGGTAGTCAATGTTGTTCTTCGTCAGGTTGGTGCGCTGGTAATGTCGGAGAGTCTTCAGCGTGGTGTTCTGTTTCAGAGAATATTAATAGTAAATACAGCACACATATAGGGGGGGGACGTGATTACGATGGTACAAATCTGGGCAGTATGAAAGTAAAGACTAGTGTTTTTGCTGGTGGCCTTGGTACATCTACAAATGGGAGATGTGGTGCGCATGGAAATTATAAAAGATGCCCAGGTAATCAATGTTGCTCTTATTCAGGTTGGTGCGCTGGTACAAAGCCGTACTATTCTGGTTGGTGTTCTAAATATGTGTCGTATTCGGCTGGGTATGAAGGTGGACAATCGAAGTATGACGGTGCTAAGGAAACAATCACCACTAAAAACTTGACAGAAGCGTTAAGTAATGATATGGTTCTCAAATGTGCTCTAAATGATCCATTAAATAATAACAATGGTACGATTTACAAGTGGGACTCGGGTACGAGTTCAATTAAAGATGTAGCTTCGGCCCCGTCAGGTTACACAGTAACACACACTTTACGTAATTGCGCAGGAGTGGATTACGGGGGTAAAGGCTAAAAACCTGATACAATCCAGAGAAATCACGTACCCGTGGTGGAGTGAGAGGCTTTGAAATATTATGTTACATATATGTATATGAGAAACCTTATTTATTGGATGATAGGAATCGTAGTTCTATTGATTGTTTTATTTTTCATTCTTAAGAAGCCCAGTGTGAAGCCGACAATTCAACCTGACATTATGTGGGGTGAGTCATTTTATCGGGTGATTCCACAGGAGGAAAGCACTGTTGAAAACTATCAAGTAGAATATGCTGGTGGTAGCTATACAAACGTTGAACTGTCCAAAATGGTTGAAGTTACGATTAAATGGAAAAATAAATATGGTTTTGACAATGTATCAGAAGTACAATTAACCAGAAAGGTGGGCA
>Ga0302125_10001114_pt1 | contig 13764 bp, 10 predicted proteins | sample CB4_surface_MG_FD_203111 | JGI IMG/M metagenome (GOLD analysis project Ga0302125, IMG submission 203111) | Marine microbial communities from Western Arctic Ocean, Canada - CB4_surface | ecosystem: Environmental > Aquatic > Marine > Oceanic | place: Canada: Western Arctic Ocean | collected... | reverse complement strand
CTAAAAGAGGACCTATTTTTATTAGTGACACTTCCATAAATATTGATCCTACTGCTAAAGAACTGGCTAAAATTGCCCAGATGACAAATTATACTATGAAGCTATTTGGACTCACGCCAGTAATTGCTATGATAAGCTATGCTAATTTTGGTTCTTCAAAAGATCCACACGCCACAAAGGTGAGAGATGCTGTAGCTTATTTGCATAGAACCAATCCAGATATGCACATAGATGGGGAGTTGCAAACAGACTTTGCTTTAAACCCAGAAATGTTACAAAGTAAATTTCCGTTCTCTAAGCTTGCAGGGAAAAAAGTGAATGCACTCATATTTCCAAATTTAGATGCTGCCAATAGTAATTATAAATTATTAAAAGAAATCAATGGTGTTGATTCTGTAGGGCCTATTATGCTTGGAATGCGAAAGCCTGTTCATATTCTTCAACTAGGTGCTAGTGTAGAAGAAATTGTAAACATGGCAGCGGTGTCTGTGGTAGATGCTCAGCAAAAAGATAAACGAGAGGAAACAGCCCAGAAGTAGTAATATTGCAGCAGGAAATTTAGGTTTTAACCCTTCAGATAAGCCAATAAAATATACTATATTTGGCAGCAATAAAATAAGAAAAACGTATGATAACCCAATTACAGGGAAGACTTGTTGAAAAATCACCTACAGATGTAGTTATAGACTGTCATGGTGTAGGGTATTTTGTAAACATTTCATTGCATACTTTTGCACAATTGCCCACATCAGAAAATGTCAAATTATTCACGCATTTACAAGTTCGTGAAGACGCACATATTTTGTATGGTTTTTCTAGTATTGTAGAGCGAGAGATTTTTAGGTTATTAATTTCGGTTTCTGGAGTTGGAGCAAGTACAGCTAGAACCATGCTGTCTTCTTTATCTCCAAAGCAAGTGACCGAAGCCATTGCGTCAAGTGACGTGGCAACCATTCAATCCGTGAAAGGGATTGGAGCCAAAACAGCCCAACGCGTGTTGTTGGATTTGAAAGATAAAATACTAAAGGTTTATGGCTTAGACGATGTTTCTATGGTTTCAAGCAATACCAACAAAAATGAAGCGTTATCTGCTCTAGACACTTTAGGTTTTACACGCAAACAAGCTGAAAAAGTTTGTGACGCTGTTATTAAAGAATATCCGCAGGCAACCATTGAGGAAATTATAAAACAGGCTTTAAAAAAATTATAAGTATTGGGTACAAATTTCACCAAGTTTAAAAATAGCTTTTTTAAACAATTCGTATTTTTAAGTATCATTTTGGGGAGTCTCTCTAGTGCAAATGCGCAGGATTCTACCGCAACAGGATCTTCTATGGGGCGTATTGAGCTGCCTCCATCTTCTAGCATAGAGAATTTATACACCTATGACCCTGTAACAGATAGCTATTATTACAGTGAAATGCTCGGTGATTTTAATGTTGGTCTTCCACTAGTGTTAAGCCCAAAGGAGTATCGTGATTTAATCTTAAAAGAGCAAATGCGCGATTATTTCAAAGAAAAAATTGATGCCGCAGATGGAAGAAAAGAGGGCTCTGATGATGCGCAAAAAAACTTACTGCCCAAATTTTATGTCAATTCTAGCTTTTTTGAATCTGTATTTGGAGGCAATACCATTGAGGTGATACCTCAAGGTACTGTAGAGATGGATCTTGGACTATTATACACCAAACAAGACAATCCGGCATTTTCTCCAAGAAACAGAAGTAACTTCTCTTTTGATTTTGACCAGCGCATAAGTTTAAGTTTGCTTGGAAAAGTTGGAGAGCGTTTGCAAGTAACCGCAAATTATGACACCCAATCAACCTTTGATTTTCAAAATCAAGTAAAATTAGAATTCACCCCTACCGAAGATGATATCATTAGATCCATAGAAGTAGGTAATGTGAGTATGCCCCTTAACAGTACTTTAATTCCAGGAGCACAAAGTTTATTTGGTGTAAAAACAGAATTGCAATTTGGAAAAACTACCATTACTGGCGTGTTCTCTGAGCAGCAATCTGAAACTAGAAACGTAACCACAGAAGGTGGTGGTACCATCACGGATTTTGACATATATGCCCTAGATTATGATGAAAATCGTCACTTTTTCTTAGCACATTATTTTAGAGATACTTATGATAGAGCATTAAAGCAATATCCTTTTATCCGTTCCAATGTTCAGATTACTAGAGTTGAAGCTTGGATAACCAATAGAGGTAACCAAACTCAAGATGTGCGCAACATTGTAGCCCTTCAAGATGTTGGTGAGTCTGACATATCAAATATTGGCTTAAATAATATTCCAGGTGGATTTTTAAACAAACCACCTAATTCTTTTCCAGATAATGGCAATAATGATTTTAATCCATTTGGTATTGATGATGCTAGTGCCCAAGGAATCTTAAATGAACAAATAAGAGATATAGCTACCGTACAACAAGGATTTGGTGGTGTGCAAGTTCAAGATGGTTCAGACTTTTTAACCCTAGAGAACGCAAGAAAATTAAGAGTTAATGAATTTACTATTAACTCTCAATTAGGATATATTTCTTTGAACCAACGGTTAAATAATGATGAGGTCATTGCCGTTTCATTTCAATATACTGTAAACGGAAAAGTCTATCAAGTTGGTGAGTTTTCTACAGATGGTGTAGATGCCACCGGAGGTCTTGTAAGACCAGGTGAGCCAGGCAACCCAGGAACGGATGATATAGAGGGTATTCCTCAAAACCTTATTGTTAAATTATTAAAAAGTAACATCACCAATGTAACAGAACCTATCTGGGATTTGATGATGAAAAATATATACAGTCTAGGAGCTTTTCAGTTAGAACAAGAAGACTTTAGGTTAGACATCCAATACAGAGACCCAGCACCTTTAAACTACATAATAGCTGCTGAGGGAACAATTACAAACCCTGCCATAGCATTACCTGAAGACGTTGATAACAAAACCCTATTAAAGGTTTTTAATCTAGATAGATTAAATTTCAATAATGACCCCCAACAAGGTGGTGATGGCTTCTTTGACTTTATACCAGGTCTCACCGTAGATCAGCAAAATGGCCGCATTATATTTACCAGTGTAGAGCCTTTTGGAGAATACCTGTTTAATAAACTAGATGACACCTCCGCTGGCGCTGCGGCTTATAGCATGCCCGCTACCTATAATGCCAATCAAGACAAATACGTTTTTAGATCTTTGTATAGATCCACCAAAACACAAGCAGAACAAGAGGATAGTGACAAGAATAAATTTCAGTTAACAGGAAGGTACAAATCAAGTGGCGGAAACGGTATACCCATTGGGGCCTTTAACATACCTCAGGGATCTGTGGTGGTTACTGCCGGGGGAAGAGCCTTGTCTGAAGGTGTGGATTACACGGTTAATTATCAAGCAGGAACAGTTCAGATTTTAGATCCATCTTTGTTGGCCTCAAATACTCCGGTAAATATCACAGTAGAAAACAACACGCTGTTTGGACAACAAACAAAGCGATTTACAGGATTAAATATTGAGCATAAATTTAACGATAACTTTATCATAGGAGGTACTTATTTGAAGTTAAACGAACGCCCGCTTACTCAAAAATCTACCTATGATGTAGAACCAATTAACAATCAAATATTTGGAGTTAACTTAAATTATGCTACGCAGGTTCCTTTCTTTACTCGTCTAGTAAACAAGCTCCCTAACATTGATACAGATGTGGAGTCAAACTTTTCTATACGTGGTGAATTTGCCTATTTATTACCAAGTGCTCCAGAGGTTTCAGACTTTGGAGGAAGAACTACCGTATATATTGATGATTTTGAGTCTTCACAAACAGAGTTTGATATTAGTTCTCCTATCTCATGGCGTTTGTCCTCATCTCCAGATGGTTTTGGGGGAGAGGAGCCTAACAGTGTTTTAGATTATAATTACAAACGTGCTCGTTTAAACTGGTATACCATTGATCCTATTTTTTATAGCAGTCAAAGACCAGATGGCATAACAGACCAGGACTTATCCTCACCATTTACAAGACGTATTTTTAGAGACGAAATATTCCCTGCACAAGATATAATTCAAGGGCAAACACAGGCGCTATTTTCTTTAGACCTCTCTTTTTACCCAAGCGAGCGAGGAGAGTATAACTTTAATCCAGCTGCTGCAGGGACGAATGATTTACCCAATCCAGCAGGTAATTTTGGAGGGATTTCTAGACAGTTAACCACTACAGATTTTGAAAGAAGCAATGTAGAATTTATCCAGTTTTGGGTAATGGATCCATTTATATACGAAGAAAACAACACCAACAATGGAGGAACCCTAAGTTTTAACTTAGGAAATATTTCTGAAGATGTTTTAAAAGATGGGAGAAAGCAATACGAGAATGGTCTGCCTCAAGATGGTGATTCAACAAATACAACACCAACGGTTTGGGGTAAGGTGCCCACCAATCAATCTTTAGTATACACCTTCGATACTGAAGGGCAGCAGCGCATTAACCAAGATGTAGGATATGATGGTTTAAATAATGCCCAAGAAAGTGAGATGTTCCCTACCTTTAGTGGGCTTGCAGATCCTGCAAATGATAACTATCAATACTTTTTGCAGGCCTCTGGAGATATAAGAAATCGTTATAAATTATACAATGGTACAGAAGGGAATTCTCCCGTTGAGGTAACTAATACAAATCGTGGTTCTACCACCCAGCCAGATGTAGAAGATATTAACCGTGATAACTCTATGAATACCGTAGATAGTTATTATGAGTATAACATTCCTATCTCTCGTGATGCTCTTACCCCAGCTACCAATGATTTTGTGACTGATGTGCGGGAGAGTACAATCACTCTTCAAGACAATAGTTCTTTGGATGTTAGGTGGGTTCAGTTTAAAGTTCCTGTTGCAGATTATGACAGGGCAGTGAATGGAATTTCAGACTTTAGATCTATACGTTTTATGCGTATGTATATGTCTGGCTTTGAGCAGCAAACCACACTTCGTTTAGGAACTCTAGAACTAGTTAGAGGAGATTACAGAAGATACTTGCAGACCTTAGATAATGTTACCCTGGAAGATCCTGAGTTGGATGATACTGTTTTTGAAGTGGAGGCTGTAAATATTATTGATAATGAGAACAGGCAACCCATACCTTACACATTACCTCCTGGAGTACTCAGAGAACAGCTCAATAATAACAATAACATTATTAGACAAGATGAGCAATCTCTTGCCCTACGTGTTTGTGGCCTAGAGCAAAATGATGCTCGTGGTGTGTATAAAAACTTTAGTGTAGATATGCGCCAGTACAAAAATCTTGAAATGTTTATTCATGCAGAATCTATCGTAAATCAAACAGCCCTGGCAGATGGTGATTTGGTTGCATTTATTAGAATGGGTAATGATTTAACAGAAAGTTTCTATGAGGTACAGGTGTCTTTAAAGCCAACGGCTTTCAATACAACTAGCGCTGAAGAAATATGGCCGGTAGAGAACAGGTTGGACCTGCCTCTTAGTTTATTACAAGATTTAAAGTCTACGATACTTGGAGATCCTGCCACCTATGCCCCTAATCAATTGCATTTCTTTGAAGAGGGCCAAATTGATGGCTTGCCGTCTAACATACTGAGAGTAGGTATGAAAGGAAATCCTAGTTTTGGTGATGTACGTGTTGCAATGATTGGTGTTCGTAACGAGACCAATACAGAATTATGTGGAGAGGTTTGGTTTAATGAATTGCGCCTATCTGAGTTGCAAAACCAGGGTGGTTGGGCAGCTGTTGCTGCTATGGATGCAAACTTTGCAGATTTCGCAAATCTAAGTGCAACAGGTAGGGTAAGTACCATAGGTTTTGGTTCTTTAGAGCAAGGCCCAAATGATCGTAGCCGAGAAGATGTAGAAGAGTATGATTTGGTAACCAATTTTAACTTAGGACAGATGCTGCCAAAGAAATGGGGTATTCAATTACCTTTTAATTATGGTAGGTCAGAAAAACTAATCACGCCGCAATTTGATCCAGAGTATCAAGATGTAGAGTTACAAACTAGATTAGATAACGAAGGAAACTCTGAAAGAAGAGAAGAGATTTTAGGACAATCTATAGACTACACAAAAAGACAGAGCATTAATTTTATTGGGGTTCGTAAAGAACGCACCTCAGAGGGTAAACCAAAAGTGTATGACATAGAAAATGTTACACTTTCTGCCTCTTACAATCAAATAGATCACAACGATTTTGAAATTCAAGACGCCCTGGATCAAAACGTGCGTTTGGGCGGAACCTATGCCTATAACTTTACGCCCAAAACATTTGAACCATTTAAAAAGAATGATTCTATTTTTACAGGAAAATATTGGCAGTTTTTAAAAGACCTTAATCTAAATTATTTACCCACTAGTATTGCAGTAAACTCTAATATTCTGCGCCAGCATAATGAGCAAAAGTTTAGAGAATTAAACCTAGAAGATGGCAACATAGGCCTGCCAGTGCTCTACCAAAGAAACTATTTGTTTGACTGGGATTATGCAATTAATTATAACCTAACAAAATCATTTCGTTTTAATTTCACAACCTCCAATAATAGAATTGTCACCAATTATATAGATGACAATGGTGTTGCTGACAATCAAATTGGAGTCTTTGACGGTCTGTTTGATATTGGAGATCCAAACCAACACTTCCAATCATTGCAGTTAAATTATGATCTGCCAACTGCAAAATTCCCTTTCTTGAAGTGGATACGAGCAACGTATTCATACACCGGAGATTTCCAATGGCAAGACGGTAGTGATTTGTTTAATAATATTGATATTGAATTATCTGACGGATCTGTAGAAACCTATGATTTAGGAAATTCTATTCAAAACGCAAGCACACATCGTATTAATTCAACCTTCGATTTCAGTGCTTTTTATAGGTATATTGGCCTTTCTAAAAAGAAAGCCAACAAAAACGCAGGCAATTCTAGAAATAGCACATCCAGAAATGGAGGCGGTTTTAGCCCAAAAGGTGGATCAGGTAAAGGCGGTAAGGACTCTAAAACAAGTTCCAAGAACGATGCCCAAGGCTTTGCAGCAAAAGGTGGTAAGAATTCCTCTGGTAGCGCAGCTAATTCTGGAGGTGGCTTAGGTAATGGTTTAAGTGGAGGGGATAAAGCAGTAAATACACTCGTTGGCTTGGCTACCATGATTAAAAAAGTGCAATTTAATTACCAAGAAACCAACGGAATTTTCTTGCCTGGATATAAACGCTCAATTGGTTTTGTAGGTACTTTAAAACCAACGGCAGGCTTTACCTTTGGAAGCCAAGCTGAGGTTAGAGACCAAGCGGCAAGAAACGGTTGGTTAACCCTGTATCCAGAATACAATGAGCAGTACACAGAGAATGAAACCAACCAGTTAGATGTTCAAGTCAACCTTGAGCCAATTAGAGATCTTAAGATTGATATTAATGGAAGTCGTATCTACTCAGAGAATTACTCAGAGAATTATATTATTGAAGATGGCTTGTACAATTCTTTAACACCTGTTACCTCTGGAAATTTTAATATTTCAACCCTACTTATTGCAACGGCTTTTCAAAGCACTACAGATGCGCTATCTGAGCCATTTGATGCCTTTAGAAGCAATAGACTTATTGTTGCCAATAGCTTGGCCTCAGAATTTTATGGTACAGACACCTTTCCTGTTGATCCAGAAACAGGATATCCTGTTGGATTTGGCCCTACTAGCCAAGACGTATTATTGCCATCTTTTATTGCAGCCTATAAAGGCGTTGATGTCCAGAGTGAGAAAAAAGGTATTTTAAGAGATATCCCTCTACCAAATTGGGATATTAAATATACTGGTTTTATGCGCATGGGGTGGTTTAAAAAGCACTTTAAAAGGTTCTCACTCCAGCATGGATACACTGCCGGGTATACCGTGAACCAATTTCAAACCAATTTAGACTACAACCGCTCTAGAGATGGCAATCCAGTAACGGCCTCTACAAATCAAGCTGGAGATTTTAAAAGCGAGCAGTTTTTAACCAATGTTAACCTTACAGAGCAATTTTCACCTTTGTTAAAAATTGATCTTGAAATGAAAAACTCTATTAAGATTAGTGCAGAATATAGAAAAGACAGAGCACTAGGTCTTAGTTTTGCAAATAATCTTTTAACTGAAATAAAAGGAGATGAAATTATTATTGGTCTTGGATATAGAATAAAAGACCTTCGTATTGGAACTAATTTTGGAGGTAAAAAACAAATATTAAAAAGTGACCTAAACTTTAAGTTAGACCTTTCAAGAAGAGACAACAGGACCATCATACGCTATTTGGATATTGAGAATAATCAAACCACGGCAGGGCAAACCATTTACGGTGCTCAGTTATTGGTAGACTATGCTTTAAGTAAAAACTTAACTGCGGCATTTTATTATGACCACACATTTTCTGAGTATGCAATTTCTACGGCTTTTCCTCAAACAACTATTCGTAGTGGTTTAACTTTGAGATATAACTTCGGTAATTAAAATATAAACACATAAAAAAAAGTAGGTAACTATGAACATTCCATCAAATTTAAAGTACACTAAAGACCACGAATGGATTCTTATTGATGGCGATACTGCTACAGTAGGTATTACAGATTTTGCACAAGGCGAACTTGGGGATATTGTATATGTAGAAGTTGAAACACTAGATGAAACTATGGATGCCGACGAGGTATTTGGATCTGTCGAGGCTGTTAAAACAGTATCAGATTTATTTTTACCACTCTCTGGAGAAATTATAGCATTTAATGACACCCTAGAGTCTGATCCTGAAAAAGTAAACAACGACCCTTATGGAGAAGGCTGGATGATAAAGATTAAAATTTCTAATCCAGATGAAATAGAAAACTTATTAGATGAGACAGGGTATAAAGAGCTTGTTGGGGCCTAAACCCCTTCTAGGGATTGCCATTACCTATACGCTGCTTATTACTGCGGCTTTATTGACTCCTATAACTGGCGCTCCAAAAATAGAAATTCCTTTTGCGGATAAGATCGTGCATCTTATAATTAATGCAGGACTTTTTGTGGTTTGGGCAAATTATGTTTTCTCTGGCAAGACCAATACCAAGACCTATACATTAACCCTTTTATTTGTTTGCACCTTGCTTTACGGCATACTTATTGAAGTAGTACAAGGAAGTTTCATACCCACAAGAGGGGCAGACTTTTTTGATGTAGTAGCAAATGTATGTGGCTTGATTCTCGGTTTTTTTGCAGTTAAACTGACTAAGAAATTTATTTACTAATATTACAGTGCTATTGTTTTACATTACAATAGATTTTCTATATTTTTATCAACGATAATTTATATTCATTTATGGAACCTAAAAAAAATCCAAAAGCAGATTTAAAACAATGGAGTGGAGTCTACTTTTTAGCAGGCCTCGCTTTTATGTTGTTTTTGTCTTGGCAAGCAGTAGAGTGGAAATCTTATGATAGAGATCTCTCACTAGACACTTTAAATGTTGGTGATGATCTTGATGAAGACATTCCGATTACAGAACTGTTAACGCCACCACCACCACCACCACCACCACCACCAGCTCCAGAGGTTATTGAGGTTATCGAAGATGAGGCAGACGTGGAAGAAACAATTATCGAATCTACAGATGACAAGTTTGACGAAGAAATCGTAGAGATTGAAGAGATTGATGAAGCTGGAGAAATCATTGATGATGTTCCCTTCGCAGTAATTGAGAATGTGCCAATATACCCTGGTTGTGAAAGTGCAGGTAACAATGCTGCAAAGAAAAAGTGCATGTCTAGTAAAATTCAAAAATTTGTGCAAAAGAAATTCAATACAGACCTAGCAAGTGATTTAGGTCTAGAAGGAATTCAGCAAATATATGTGCAATTTAAAATTGACAGAACGGGTAACATTACCAATGTTCAGGCACGTGCGCCGCACCCAAAATTAAAACAAGAAGCAATTAAAACAATCAAAGCTTTGCCAAAGATGACACCAGGAAAGCAACGTGGTCAAGCGGTAGGGGTATTGTACTCGCTTCCAATTAGATTTCAGATAGAAAATTAAAACACACTAATTATGAGAATATTCAAACATTTATTTACGCTAGTTATTTTTGTATCGTTAATTGCTTGTTCTAGTGATGACAATACTCCCGCTTACGCACTAAACAACACCAATTTAAGTGCAGGAAGCTATGATGTTACATATCTAACTACCGCCGCAACAGAGACTATTAATGTAAACGGACTTGATATCATAACAGAGACTACTTCTGAAGGAGAAACATTTCAACTTACCGTTGCTTTTGCTGAGAATAACACCTATGTTGTAGATGGCCAATATGTTCTCAATACACTTGTAACTGTTGCAGGAGAATTTGTGAGTCAATCTACAATAATCGTGGATGTTGATAATGAAACTGGAACATACGCTGCCAATAATACAACAATGCAGCTCCTTTTGGAGGAAGGTCTTCATGATGTAACATTGTTTAATGCCAATGAGCTTAGATTATCATCTAGTAATGCATACTCAGAAGATGGAGTAGATTATTTTGAAACATCTGAAATTAGGATGGTACGATAAAACCCAATAATAATACATAAAAAAAGCGCTGTAGATAATTCTGTAGCGCTTTTTTTTATTGGGTTCTTATTACAAGTACATACACACCTTTTTTGAATGGGATGTTTCTGGTTTACCATTTCTTATTCTGTAGTGTTTTTTTAGGCTTATTTTTAACATAGATAATGTGTTATAAATTGGTTAGAATTAGAGTTGTACCGTATCTTTGCACACTCAAAACACAAGGTAAAATTTAAATAGATTCTATTGTCAGTAACACAAACACAGGTACTTCCCACCTCATGGGTTAAGAACTTTACAGAAATAACCAAACTTAGGTTGTCTGTAAGTGTTGTGTTTTCTTCGGTTGCAGGGTATTTACTTGGCGCAGCAGAGGTAGATTTTATGATCTTATTGCTTTTGTGTATTGGTGGATATTGTATGGTTGGAGCCAGCAATGTTTACAATCAAATCATGGAGCGTGATTTAGACTCTTTGATGGATAGAACAAAAAATAGGCCTATTCCAGCTGGCAGAATGAGTATTGCTGCTGCGCTCTCTATAGCTATTATTTTAACTATTGTTGGTATTTCTGTACTGTATAGCATAAATCCACAAACAGCAATGTTTGGTACGATATCCATCTTTATATACGTTTTTTTATACACCCCTTTAAAAACAAAAACACCCTTATCTGTTTTTGTTGGCGCTTTTCCGGGAGCTATTCCCTTTATGTTAGGATGGGTTGCTGCTACCAATGATTTTGGTATAGAACCAGGGACCTTGTTTATGATTCAGTTTTTTTGGCAATTTCCTCATTTTTGGGCTATAGGTTGGTTTTTATTTGATGATTATAAAAAAGGAGGCTTTTTTATGTTGCCTACAGGAAAAAGAGATCGAACTACAGCGGTGCAAGTTGTTTTCTATAGCGTGTGTACGGTGTTGTCTTCATTGATTCCTGCATTTGGAGTAACAGGAGCGTTTTATATAACTCCAATTTCGGCAGTAATTATTGGCGGGCTAGGAATTTGGTTTGTGTATTACGGCTTGCGATTATACAAACAAAAAACAGACAAATCTGCAAAACAACTTATGTTGGTGAGTGTAAGTTACATTACCCTTCTACAAATAATATATGTGGCAGATAAATTTATTAGATAAGTAAAAATATTAAAATATGGACTACACTCAAGGCACAGAAAATGATAAAATAGCACGCGCTAAAAAGAATATGCTTCTTTTTGGTATGATAAGTCTAGGGATGAGTTTTGCAGGTCTTACTAGCGCATACATAATAAGTAAAGAGCGTGTAGACTGGTTAACAGATTTTGAAATACCAGAAGCTTTTTTTATCAGTCTTGCTGTTATCATAGCAAGTAGTTTTACATTTATATTGGCAAAAAATGCGGTAAAAAAAGAGCAGAACTCCAAAGCAATGGTGTTATTAATAGCAACGTTTATTCTAGGAGTTGTTTTTGTGTATTTACAGTTTCTTGGCTTTTCTCAAATTATAGAAAATGGCTATTTTTTCACTGGTAGTGAAAGTAGTATTACCACCTCATTTATTTATTTAGTGGTGCTATTGCACCTTGCTCATATTATTGCTGGCCTAATTTGTGTCTTAGTAGTAATTTATAATCATTACAAATTAAAATACACGAACGGAAAAACCCTTGGAATTGAACTTGCTACTACTTTTTGGCACTTTGTAGACGTCCTGTGGGTGTATCTGTTTTTGTTTTTATATTTCGTGAGATAAAAAAATAATGTATTTTTGAACCAAATTAAAAATTGATTTCTATTTATGGAAACAACTGTTGCAACAACGGCGTCTCAAGGCGGTGTTTGGGGAGGTGGAAACCAACCTTTAAGAGCTAGTTATGGTAAGATGATGATGTGGTTTTTCATCGTCTCTGATGCTTTAACCTTCTCTGGATTTTTAGCTGCTTACGGCTTTTCAAGATTTAAATTTGTAGACGCTTGGCCTATCGCCGATGAGGTGTTTACTCACTTTCCGTTTTTACATGGAGTGCCAGCACCTATGTTTTATGTAGCCTTCATGACCTTTATCCTTATTTTCTCTTCTGTGACCATGGTATTGGCCGTAGATGCAGGGCATAAAATGAAGCAAAGTAAAGTGGCCATGTACATGTTTTTAACCATCATTGGTGGAGCGATATTTGTTGGTTCTCAAGCCTGGGAATGGGCAACTTTTATAAAAGGAGAATACGGAGCCGTAGAAACAAAAGGGGGTAAAATACTACAGTTTTTAGACACAGAAGGAAATCGTGTGGCCATTGGGAGTTTTGCCGAATCTATGCATAGCACAGCCACCGAGCACGAGCCAAGTAATGGTATTTGGTTTATGAGCGGAAACGATCAAACCTCCTATAATTTTGAAGAAGTAAAAGCTGGATTTTTAGCGAATGATAATTTGTTGATACGCACACAATACCTAGATGAAAATGGGCATCCAACGGTTCTCTCAAGAGAGGCATCCATTGCAAAAATTAAAAAAGACGGTAAACTAGTTGTTGAGGGTGCAAACCTAAAGCGCAATGAGTATGGACATCCCTTATTTGCAGATTTCTTTTTCTTTATTACAGGATTTCACGGATTTCACGTTTTCTCTGGAGTACTCATTAACATCATTATTTTCTTTAATGTTGTTATAGGTACCTATGAGCGTAGAAAGAGTTATGAAATGGTAGAAAAAGTAGGGTTGTACTGGCACTTTGTCGATCTAGTTTGGGTATTTGTATTTACCTTCTTTTACCTTGTTTAATAATAATATTTTTAGCATATATAATGGGACATCACGAGCACAGTTTAGCAATCTTTAGGGGACGGCTTAAGTTCAAAACAATCGAACAAAAAATTTGGGGAGTTTTTATTTTCCTATCTATTATCACTATTGTTGAAGTTATTTTTGGTATCATAAAGCCACAGTCTTTAATGGTTCCTTTTATGTCTTCTTTTGAAGGTGGATTTATGGCAACAATGGCAAATATCTTTTTGTCACCATTTATCTTCATGAAACCATTGAATTTAATATTTATCGTTCTTACCATCGTAAAGGCATATTATATCACCTGGGATTTCATGCACATGCGTGATGAGACAAAAGCGTTGAGACGTATGGTTGTTTGGACAGCTATTTTCTTGATCTGCTACCTTATATTAATTCTTCTTGTTGAAG
>Ga0302125_10001099_pt1 | contig 13885 bp, 10 predicted proteins | sample CB4_surface_MG_FD_203111 | JGI IMG/M metagenome (GOLD analysis project Ga0302125, IMG submission 203111) | Marine microbial communities from Western Arctic Ocean, Canada - CB4_surface | ecosystem: Environmental > Aquatic > Marine > Oceanic | place: Canada: Western Arctic Ocean | collected... | reverse complement strand
CCTGCAAGAAATTGCAACAGCGAGTGGGGATACCGATGCCTATATCGGGCAGTATTCGTCAGAAGATCTACGCAACAAGGTCGTTGCTGCCGAGGTTGCTATGCTCTTGCTTAAAGATAGCAAAGCCGAGGACGCTTTGGTGCTTTTAAGTAATGTTGCAGATGATGGGAGCAGCTTTGGTCAAGAACAATGGGATGATGCTTATATCTCGACCTTGACGGTACTTGGTCGTCATAATAGCGCACAAGCACACCGGTGGCTTTGTTTTGAGAATAGACTGAGCGTCGATCACTTGCGCGCTTTTCTGAAAGGACTACCCGATTTTGAGGATGTTGAAGCTGAAGATCGCGCCCGCGCTTATGCACTAACCTATCCTGATGTACTGCGAGCTCTGCATTTCTGCTTGAAGTGGTCTGATTTATCAACGGCCGCCCAATTGGTTAATGTACGCGCAGATGAACTGGACGGAGACCACTACGAGTTGCTTACACCGGCAGCTGATGCTCTTAGAGAACGACATCCACTCGCAGCGACATTGCTTTGGCGAGCAATGATCGACTTCGCCCTTATTGAGGGTCGTGCGTCCCGATACGGGCATGCGGCGTGTCACCTAAATGACTGTGATGCGGTTGCACCCGAGGTCGATACATTCGATGCGTTTCCGAGTCATGACCGGTACGTTGATGAACTGAGAGTTAGACACGAGCGTAAATCATCGTTTTGGGCAAAGTTTGATGCGCACTGAGAAGTAATTTGGGTGCTGTCAAATTAATGAAAATACGCATCAGATTGCTAGCGCAGCCTAAATCTATGCGCTCAATAATTGATGCCACTCAGCGCGAGCAGCGGCACGGTTTAGCTTGAAATTGGTGCGTAAATAGAGATGGCGTTAAGACAGATTGTCTCTGACAGTACGGTTCAACTAGAACCCAGCGGCCAGACCGTCCTTGCGTGGATCAGAACCTGAAGCATAAGCCCCACCAGGCAATCGGCAAATCAGTTGTGCTCCGCCAAAGCCAAAGGCGTTGTCGGGCAATTCAAGCTCGATCAAATGGCCTATCTGTGCCAAATACTTCAACGTCTCTGCAGGCATCACATCCTCACACGCGAGCTTCAATCCCTCAACAAATCGCCAACGCGGCGCATCAACAGCCATCTGCGGATCTTGACCCCAAACTTGGGTCCGCAATACCATTTGCACATGACCTTGCGCCTGCATTGGCCCTCCCATAACGCCAAAGCTCATCAAAGGACCATCAGGCCCCATCAAAAATCCTGGAATGATAGTATGAAACGGGCGCTTATTAGGCCCCACTACATTTGGACTAGCTGGATCAAGCGAAAACCCAGCACCGCGGTTTTGCATTGCTATACCCGTGCCCGGAATAGCAATGCCAGATCCGAATCCTGCATAGTTTGATTGAATGAAGGACACCATCATACCGGATGCATCGGCAGCTGTTAGATAAACCGTACCACCGTTGATCGGTGCACCGGCTTTAAAATCCTGCGCACAAGTTTCGTCGATCAACGCAGCCCTACTGGCCAAATAGGTTTCGTCTAGCAAAATTTCAGATGTGACACCCGTCATATATTTATCATCTGCGACATAGTTTTCTGCGTCTACAAGCGCCAATTTTATCGCTTCTACTTGAAGATGGATTGCTAGCGGATCATCACTTTCGAGATCACGAATGCGGGTATGTGACAGAATACCCAACGCCATCAAAGCAGCGATGCCTTGGCCATTTGGTGGGATTTCATGCAATTCCAAATCGTCAAATTTCTTAGAGAGAGTGCCACACCAATCGACCTTATGTGCAGCCATATCATCCCTATTCAACGCCGCACCGTGTTCCAACGCAAAGTCGCAAATTGCATCAGCCAAGGTACCTTTATAGAACGCCTCACCTTTCGTCTGCGCTATCAATTGAAGTGTCTTTGCCAGGGGCTTGTTTACAAACCGTTCGCCAGCTTTAGGTGCTTTCCCGTTTGGTAAGAACGTCTCAGCGAAACCAGGGTGATCACCAAGATCCTCTGCGGCACGACACCACAATTCTGCAATAACTGGCGTGACGATAAACCCTTCACTCGCGTAACCGATTGCTGGCCCAAACAAATCAGCAAACGGTAGCTTGCCGAACCGTTCAGACAAAGCAACCCATGCGGATACTGCACCTGGGACCGTTACGCTTTCCCAACCGCGAAAGGGCATCTCATCATACTTAGCGAAACGTTCCTGATTCCAGCCAGCAGGCGAACGCCCAGAGGCATTCAGGCCATGCAATTTCTGACCATCCCAAAGGATAGCAAAAGCATCTGACCCTATCCCGTTGCCTGTTGGCTCAACCAGCGTCAGTGTGATCGCTGTTGCAATCGCAGCATCCACCGCATTACCACCTCTGCCAAGCATCAAAAGTCCTGCTTGCGCCGCCAAAGGATGGGATGTCGTGACGACGTTTTCAGCCAAAACTGCGGAACGACGCGAGGGATAAGGATGATTAGCACGGAGTTTCATTGTTGGACCTTCTTTTGTGTATCGCTCCAAACAAACAGAAAAATGTTGGTAAATACTAGCCATAGATTATGGTTCTTCACCGTCATAATATGCACAGCTTTGCCTACACAAAGAGATCACACCCTTGACCTTAATCGACAGGCGAAATGTTGAACCTGACAACAGCCATTGTCGATTGTGCGCATTATTGATCAATCAAGCCGGGATTTCCCAAAATACCCTCAATCAGAATTTGAACCCGAAGTGCCTCATCGATAGTTGCCAGGCGGTTGGGTTTACCGGCCATCAAAAGCGTCAGATCATCTAATTGGGCCTTTAAGCTAGTTGCACGGGTGTCATCAGGGATGCTGTCCGTAGGCACAAATGGCCCTCCTGATGAAACCGTATCGCTGGAAAATTCAGAAATCCGCCGGCTTATTTTGGAACCTTTGATTGTTACCTCTTGTCGCTCAGGTTGCGCGCCACCGACACTCCCCAAAATCGTAACGGATAAACCCACTTCATTAACTAAACGCGCCGCAACCTGGGTCTCACATAAATTACGGTCAGCGGGATAATCTGTAAATGCCCAGACTAATTTCAGCGGCCCCAAAATGCGTTCACTCAAGAATATAAAATGCGAAATTACCTCACGAGTCATTCCTCCTTCATCAGAAAAACGCAGCCAGTCCGCCTTCTGTTGCCATCCCCGCGGCCACTGCGGATAGGTCACGATGATATCAACACCCATCAGGTCGCCCAACTCACCACATTTAGCCGCTTTAGAAATATCGGTTAATGCACGTCCAGAAGCCTGAGTGAAGTTTACCGCCGTCGGAACCCCGGCTGCCGTGAGTTTCCTCACCAATTTGCAGCTTTCAACTACATTAATACCCAATGGTTTTTCTAAAAACACGGCTTGTCCCTGTCCAGCAGCAGCCAGCGCATATGCTTTACGCGGAACTGGAGGACATGCAAGATACACTATATCGGCGCCGCGCATTGCATCCTCTGAACTTGAAGCAACAACAGAGTTAGGCGCTAATTTCCACGCAGCTTGGCACGCCGCAGTGTCAGGGTCCCAAATTGTATTCACAACAAATTCAGGATGCAGCGTCATATGCTCCAACATACGCTGACCCATAATGCCCAAGCCAATAATTGCCGTTTTGAAAGCCATATACCTTTTCCTTCAACTAAATGGGCGATTGCTAGAAACTTGTTACGCTCGACGTAAGCATTACTAATTTAACAGCTGTACGCCATTTTAGTCACCAGTCATAGCTAACAGATTGTCTCGAAGGTTGCCACGGACGTCTCGAAGTGAAGCCTCCCAAGCATTCAATACCCGCTTGTTAACATCACGCTTTTGTTCTTTGTAAAGATGACCGTAAGTGTTCAATGTTAAGGGGAGTATATTGTCATTAGGAGAGGTTACAAAGTCGCTCGTCCGATCTCAAGTAGTTTTGTCTGACAGTGCCGTTTTGTCTGATATCACCGATTGAGGTTTCCGAACGAACCCACCGACATAATGAAAGTTGGACTTATGAGATTGTTTTTTGTTATCCTAGCTTAAAAATAAAGGCCGAAGCATGCGCAACGTTCAGTGTTCCAAATATAGAACAACTAGCACCCAGATCAGCTCGTTTATTCGTGCGTCTGGACAATTGCTATGAGCGTTAGACAGACTGCGCTTCAGCTTAGTGCAGTGTATTTTGATGATGGTCATTTCACCAAAGACCTCACGTTAGCGGTGGCTATTCCAAGTGAAAGCCAAGAGCGCCAAGGTTACAAATGCCTTCAGGTTTACCTTGACGATTGCATTATCCCATTGCTTTCAAAAATGGGCTTTACCTGTAAGCTGTTTGAAAATTCAGTTTCAGATGCGGGGCCATTTTTGCTGGCTGAACGTATCGAAAATTTGAATATGCCAACGATTTTGACCTATGGCCATGGTGATGTTGTGCTAGGGCAGCACGAGCATTGGAAACCTGGCTTGTCGCCTTTCGATCTTCATGAGGAAGGAGACCGGCTATACGGGCGCGGAACTGCTGACAACAAAGGTCAGCATTTAATTAACTTACAGGCTTTGGCCTCTGTTATGGAGGTGCAAGGAAAATTAGGGTTCAACTTCAAAGTATTGTTTGAGACCGGTGAGGAAATTGGGTCTCCAGGCTTAAAAGAGTTTTGTGATCAGCACAGGCAGGCATTATCTGCTGATGTTTTTATAGCTTCTGACGGACCGCGTATTTCACCCCATTCCCCAACGATATTTACTGGCTCTCGGGGAGGGATTAACTTTGATTTGGTGGTCAATCTTAGAGACGGCGCGCATCATTCAGGGAACTTTGGCGGTTTGTTGGCTGATCCCGCGATCATACTCTCGCATGCGATTGCCAGCATAACAGATAGTCGAGGCCAGCTCCAAATCCCAGAATGGCGGCCTACGAGTCTGACGCAAGACATCCGTGATGTCCTTGCCGTTTTGCCTCCCATTGATGCTGGCTTTGAATTGGATTCCGATTGGGGAGAATCGAGCCTTACTATGGCTGAACGCGTTTTTGGGTGGAACAGCTTTGCAGTTTTGGCAATGAAATCTGGGCATCCCGAAGCACCCGTAAACGCTATATCAGGGTATGCTCGTGCGACGTGTCAATTGCGATATGTGGTTGGAACTGAGGCTAATGATATAATCTCAGCGCTGCGCCAGCATCTGGATAACCATGGGCTACAATCGGTAGATATCATCCAAGCCGAAGAAAACCCATTCCCCGCCACAAGGTTGGACATTCAAAACCCGTGGATTGCGTTTATAGCGGCCTCTCTGGAACGCACCTGTGGGCATCGCGCGGACCTTCTCCCAAACCTTGGTGGCTCCTTGCCCAATGATTGCTTCGCTGATGTACTTGGATTGCCGACCATTTGGATTCCTCACTCATACCCGGGATGCTGCCAACATGCGCCGAATGAGCATCTTCTAAAATCAACCGCGCGCCAAGCGTTGCTCTGTATGACGGGATTATTTGTAGACATTTCCGTTTCTGGGCAGCAAATCATAACAGGTTCAAAATATAGTGCGCTTTGAACCTGTTTAATGTATCTTTGTGCAGCTCTACCCAAAAGCTTTATTTTGTTCTTCTCATTACAATATCTTCAAGGTAAACTTTTACCAAGCGCGTCCATCTCAGGAGACGTCGCTATGAAATAGGGAGAATAATATGAATTTAAAACATATACTTACCGCCTCATCCATCGCAGTCATAGTGGCCGGACCTGCGCTCGCGGAAAATGTCCTGCGCTGGACAAGTCAAGGTGATGCCTTGACCCTTGACCCCCATTCTCAAAATGAATCCCCCACAATTGCGATGAATGGCCAACTTTATGAGTCACTCGTGACGCGGGACGCAGATTTAAATTTGCATCCAGAATTGGCAGAGAGCTGGAGCGTTGACGCGGACGGCTGGACGTTCAATCTGCGCAAGGGTGTAAAATTCCATGACGGCGCCGATTTCACGGCTGAAGACGTCGCATTTTCATTCGAGCGTGCGCGCCATGAGGCCTCCGACTATAAAGAACAAATTAAGAGCATTACAGAAGTAAAAGTGATTGATGCGCACACAATCATATTGGTTACGGATGGGCCAAACCCAATTTTGCCAAACCAGCTGACTTCTTTGTACATCATGGATAAAGGTTGGGCTGAAGCGAACGACGTAATTGCACCTCAGAATTTCAAAGCTCAAGAAGAAAACTTTGCCGTGCGCAACGCCAATGGCACAGGACCATTTACTCTTGTGAGCCGTGCACCAGACGAGAAAACAGTCATGGCACGCAACGCTAATTGGTGGGGCAATGGAAAATTCCCCGGGAACGTAGACCGCATCGAGTATCGCCCTATCACAAACGCAGCGACTCGGGTGGCGGCATTGTTGTCAGGTGAAGTTGATTTTGTTCTTGATCCGCCATTGCAAGATCTTAAACGTATAGAAGCCACAGATGGACTATCTGTAAAAACAGCTGCGCAAATCCGGACCATTTTCTTTGGTATGGATCAATCAGTTGAAAAGTTGCGTTCATCAAATGCCGAAACGAACCCTTTCAAAGATATCAGAGTGCGTGAAGCCTTCAACCTGGCCATTGATCGTCAAGCTATCAAACGCGTTGTTATGGAAGACTTAGCTTTCCCAACAAGTATGATCACCTCGCCAGGAGTATTGGGAAATACACCGGAAAATGACCCTGCGGTGACCCATGATGTAGCCAAAGCCAAAACACTTTTAGCTGAAGCTGGCTACCCAGATGGCTTTACTGTTCAATTGGATTGCCCAAATAACCGCTACAACAACGATGAAAAAATCTGCCAAGCGGCTGTTTCAATGCTCGCCAAAGTTGGTGTGACAGTTAATCTGGACGCCTTGCCAAAATCACAGCACTTTCCGAAAATTCAGAAACGTGAAACTGACTTTTACATGCTGGGTTGGGGTGTTCCAACTTTAGACAGCCATTATGTCTTCGCATATCTTCTTGACGCTGCTGGCTCTTGGAACGCTGCTGGTTATAATAATGCGCGCGTAAATGAGCTGACTGCAGCGATGGCAACCGAAATTGACTTGGATAAGAGAACAGCCATGATCAATGAGGCATGGACACTGGTGCAGGCTGATATGCCTTATGTTCCAATCCATCACCAAGTTCTGGCATGGGGCTTGGCTTCCACTGTGGATATTCCAATCGCAGCTGACGATGCCTTTCGTCCTCGCTACGCAGTGATGCAATAAAATATCACACAACAGGGCGGATTGTTCCGCCCTGTTATTTTCTGAAGGTTTTTAATGCTCTCATTTATCATGAAGCGATTAGCGCAGTCTTTGCTGGTTATGGCTATCGTTTCCGCAGTCAGTTTTTCTCTGTTCAATTTCGTTGGAGACCCTGTCAACAACATGGTAGGGCAAGACGCTACACGAGAGCAGAGAGTCGAAATTCGACAGCAACTGGGATTAGATGATCCAATTCCAACCCAATACACGCGCTTTATTGGCAACATGCTGAAAGCTGATTTTGGGCTAAGCTATCGCATCAAGCGCCCTGTGGATGATTTGATCCTCGAGAGGCTGCCCGCCACGCTGGAGCTCGTATTCGTGAGCGCTATTATTTCATTATTTCTTGGCATTACACTTGGAATTTATACGGGTATTCGACGCAACTCTTGGAGCAGTCGTATTATTTTATCATCCTCTTTGGCAGGAGTAAGCCTACCAACCTTTGTGATTGGTATTGCCCTAATTTATTTGTTCGCGGTTCATCTGAGATGGTTGCCATCATCTGGCCGTAGTGGAACGGTTGATTTCGGTTGGTGGAAAACGTCACTTCTTACATTAGATGGTTGGCGTTCAATCGTCTTGCCTGCGGTTACCCTATCTCTGTTCCAGCTAACCCTGATACTACGTCTTGTGCGCGCTGAGATGCTGGAGGTGATGCGGACTGATTTCATCAAGTTCGCACGCGCCAGAGGTCTGACTGAAAGAGCTATCAATTTCCGCCATGCCCTGCGGAACACTTTGGTACCAGTGATTACAATCATTGGCTTGAATATCGGTGGATTAATCGCCTTTTCCGTTGTTACTGAGACCGTGTTCCAGTGGCCCGGAACAGGGCTGATGTTCATTCAGGCCGTCGATTTTGTCGATGTTCCCATCATGGCGGCTTATCTTGTGTTGGTCGCTCTACTGTTTGTTATCATCAATCTCTTTGTCGATATTTTGTATTTCGTCGTTGATCCGCGCATTCGATTGGGAGGATGAATACAATGTCGCAACATAGTCCTAAGACACGTTGGGAACGTATTACCGACAATGACATCATGTGGTCATTTCTATCCTCCCCAGGGGCGATGGCTGCTGCTGTGGTATCATCAATTATCATCTTGGCCTGCCTTTTTGCACCCTTGATTGCGCCATTTGATCCGTTTGATCCAGCACAGATTTCACTTTGGGATGGCAAGCTTCCCCCATCTTGGGTTGAAGGCGGACAATCACAATATGTGCTGGGCACTGATAATCAGGGCCGCGACATGCTGTCGACGATCCTCTATGGTGGGAGGCTATCTATCCTTGTGGGCTTAGCAGCCATTTGCTTAGGCATGGTTATGGGTGTAACACTAGGGGTGATAGCCGGTTATGTGGGCGGTGCGACAGAGGCTATCATCATGCGGCTTGCCGACGTGCAATTGACTATTCCCGGTATTCTGTTGGCCATTTTGATCAACGGCGTTGGGCGCGCTGCATTGCCGTTGGAGTTCCGTGAAGAATTTGCAATTTATGTCGTTATCATCGCCATTGGACTAACCGATTGGCCCCAATTTGCGCGGGTGGCACGGGGGGCGACCTTAGTTGAGGCTAATAAAGAATATGTCCAGGCGGCCCGCATTATTGGCCTGCCTTCTTGGCTCATCATGCTGCGTCACATTCTACCCAACACAATGCGGCCCATTTTGGTTATAGCGACGATTGGTTTGGCTTTGGCCATCATCGCAGAGGCCACCCTCTCATTTTTGGGCCAAGGCATACCGCCAACCACACCTTCACTGGGCACTCTGATCCGAGTTGGGAACGAATACCTGTTTTCTGGTCTGTGGTGGATCACGCTTTTCCCTGCTGTAGCTCTAATCGTGTTAGTCTTTTCTGTGAACTTGCTGGGTGATTGGCTCCGCGATGCTTTAAACCCTAAATTGAGATGAGCAACTTGTTAGACATTAACGGGCTAAATATTGAATTTCCAACCCGCCGCGGCACCATCCGAGCTGCCAGCAATGTTTCTTTGCATGTGAATGCTGGCGAAGTGCTCGGATTGGTTGGTGAATCTGGTGCGGGCAAGTCCACTGTTGGGAATGCCATCATTGATCTTTTGGAAAAACCAGGGAGAATTTCTGCGGGTTCCATCAAGTTTCACGGCGAAGAATTACGAGACAAAGACGCGGACCAGATGCGGCGCATTCGCGGTGACCGTATTGGAATGATTTTTCAAGATCCACAGACCTCACTGAACCCATTGATGACCATTGGCGCACAGTTGGTGGAAACCATCGAAAAATCCACCAAAATTCGCGGTCGCAAAGCGGACCAACATGCAGTTAAACTGTTAGAGCAAGTTGGAATCACGGAAGCGGTTGCCCGCTTGAAAGCCTATCCGCATCAATTTTCTGGTGGAATGCGTCAGCGAGTTGTGATCGCTCTGGCCCTCGCAGGTGATCCAGATCTTGTGATCGCCGATGAGCCGACAACCGCCTTAGACGTCTCAATCCAAGCGCAGATTTTGGACTTGATCAAGAAGCTCTGCAAAGAACGCAATTTAGGAGTCATCATCGTTACCCACGATATCGGTGTGATTGCCAATATCGCAGATCGCGTGGCGGTAATGTATCGCGGCGTGATTGTGGAAACAGGTGACGTTGCCCAAATTCTCGGTGCACCAAAACATGAATACACCAGGTCACTGATAGCTGCTGTGCCACGGGCTGATACCAAGCTAGAGCGTTTCACTTCGGTTGATTACATAGAAGGCACCACAAATAATTTTAAGCGGATTGATATCCAAAATCATTGGTTGGGAGAAACCAGCAAACAAGATTATGACGGATTGGCCTTAGAGGTGAAAAACCTTGACCTGTCTTTCGTACTTCAAAATGCAGTTTTCAAACGCAATCGCAGGATGCTTAAAGCGGTTAACAATGTGAGCTTTTCTGTTCAGCAGGGCGAAACCTTTGGATTAGTGGGAGAGTCAGGGTCGGGCAAGTCAACCGTTGCTAGGCTCATCGCGGGGCTTTATCGGCCAGATGCTGGGGTAATTAAGGTGTTTGGCGCAAACGTTAACACCATCAAAAAATCGCGAGCAAACTTATCGGAACGCCAAGCCTTACAGATGATTTTTCAAGACCCCTTCTCATCTCTGAACGCCCGTATGCGTGTGTTGGATATCGTGGCCGAACCAATTCGCTTCTATAGGCTGACAAATAGCGAAAGCGAAACACGACGCATCGTACAAGACTTACTGGACCATGTGGGACTTGGCGCTGCTGCGGAGCTTCGCTATCCGCATGAGTTTTCCGGCGGTCAGCGCCAGCGCATATCGATAGCAAGAGCGCTCGCGTCACGGCCAAGGCTTTTGATTTGCGATGAACCAACCTCCGCACTGGATGTCTCGGTGCAAGCCACGATCCTCAACCTTCTAAAGGATTTACAACAAGAACTTGGCCTTACCATGTTGTTTATCAGTCATGATTTGCCTGTCATTCGTCAGATGTGTGATAGTATTGCGGTGATGCGGCATGGCGAAATCTGCGAAGTCTCAGACGCCGACGCTTTTTTCAACTCGCCGAAGCATCCATACTCTAAACATTTGCTAGACCTTATGCCGCGGATGGATTTAATTAAGCCTTAAAGGCGGAGCTATCATTTGTGTATGGCGCCTTTTTTGAAAGGTTTAATTTGAGTGGCTTTGATGGTTGCAGGTTGCGGTTATGTGTCGGGCCGGTGCTGTCAAACTAATGAGAACATATATCAGATTATTGGCCCAGCCTAAATGGATCTACGCCCCCAACACTAAAGGCCCGATGTCCGAGGCGCGGGACCCGTGATCCAGGATCCGAGGTCCCCGGTCCTGGGTCCTGCGGCTCAACTGGATGGATTGGGCTAAGTAATCCCTGCCGTTGGCCCGCGGTCCAAGCAAAACCCTCCAACGCTAATTGAGCCCAGGCAACACTGCAGGCAGGAAGCAGGTGGCTACTATATTTTCCGTGGACCATGTCTGGGCTCCTAGTCAAAGCCCCTACGCAAGATGGACCTTGAACATTTAGGCCTGAGCAGAACCAAAACCCGCAGCCAAAACATCCAGCTTGAACTGGTTAGGCATGTATCACCTTAAGATCACGCGGAAGGTCAGACAGAATTTCAGGGCCATCCTTGCGTAAGATCACGATGTCTTCAAGCCGGATACCAAAGCGGCCTGGGAGGTAGATGCCAGGCTCGATGGAAAACACCATGCCCTCGTCTAATATGGTCTGCGAAGACGCCGTGACATAAGGCGTTTCATGCACTTCTATTCCCATGCCGTGCCCAGTGCGGTGCATGAAGTATTCGCCATATCCCGCAGCGATGATCACGCCACGCGCCGCATCGTCAACAACATGAGCGCGCACGCCGGGTTTCGCTGCATGCATCGCTGCTTGCACGGCACGTTCGACGATTTCATGCACTTCTTGATAGCCGTCAGGCGCGGTTCCCATCACCGCCATGCGTGTCATATCGCTGGAATAACCCCCCATAGCACCGCCAATATCCATCACCACAGCATCGCCTGATTTCAGGATCGTTTCGCCTGTGTGATGGTGGGGGAACGCACCGTTGCCCCCAGCCCCAACTATGTAGAACAAGGGTGCAGCACCTTGAGTCTTGAACGCCGTGCGAACCACATCGGCGACCTCGTCCTCGCTCATGCCAACACGCATCACAGCCCAGGCCGCCTGCATCGCGGTATCTGCGGTCAAGGCATTGCGTTTGAGCTTGTTATATTCATCGGCGTCCTTGCGCATTCGCAGCGCACCTATTGTGCTAGCCGTGAACTGGCGTGCCGCGTTAGGCAAAGCGTCTTGCACCAAGGCTGCAAAATCCGCGCGCATGGTTTCGTCCAGCACGATGCTTTTGGTACGCGTGGCATCCGCTCCCTTCAAAAGCGCAGCAAACGCCGTGTCTGGCCCCTGATCATCCGCCCAAATGTGAAACGGAAAATTCGTATGTTGGCGGGCGCTTTCCGCCTCCAGCGATGGCATCAAAAAACCTGCGTAACTCAGCGTTACACATAGCAGCAAAGGACGTTCATCTGCGTGTGGGCGCACGCCCGTAAGCCACCACAGATGCGCACCAGCACCGAGCACCACCAGATCCACTTCTTGGGCGCGCATAACGCCTCGCAATCTCTCCATACGCGTCATAAGCCATGAACCTTTGCTGCTCGTTCCAGTGTCACATAGCCGCTCGTTGTATACATCTGAACGGCTTTTCTCCAGCAGTTTTCAAATCGCCGTAGCCTGCGCGCTTGAGGTGATCACGCAGATTACATAATCGGTGGTAACGTCTAATCCTGGCACGAATGAAGTGCATTGCTTCACGCCACTCGCCTTGTTGATCTGGATATAGTCGCTAGAGAGAGCTGTCAAACAAATGAGAACTCGCATCGGATTGCCAGCACAACTTTCATCTATGCGCTCAATAATTGACGCCACTCGGCGAGAGCAGCGGCACGGTTCAGCTTGAAATTGACGAGTGAATAGAGATGGCGTTCCTATGCCCCACACACTCAATCTAACCCCACACCCAGCCCCTGTTGCGCCTTTAGCGGACCAGAGTGGCGGAGAATGGTGAACTGTGTTGGGGGTTAATCAACGAATTTGTAACTTGCGTGACAAGTGGTGCATGTGTTCAAAATTGCGCCAAGCTTGCCTAAAATAATACTCCCATCTCCCATAGTATCCGCCTCCAGTGCTAACTCGTCAAAACTTCTGTGGACAGACATACCTAGGGTCTTAAATTCTAGTGGCAGCTTAGCAATCAACGTCATTGGTTCATTCCCACTGCGGGTAGCGCCCATTCCAACCTCTCGAGAAGCCAGCGACACTGCTTTCATATCATCCTGTGAAATTCCCAGAGTGACCGCCTCAATCGCCTCTAACAACCCACGCATCTCTTTGAGGACGTAAGCCCGTTCTGCTATATTCAAAACAATAGCAGTTCTTTCATCACTGCTGGCCGTTGTTGTTCCTTTGATGAAAAAGTTCATACTAATAGCTATTACGATAATTATAAAAATTGCCAATACACTCCAACAACGCCTACAAGTCATCTGCATTCTCAATCTAAATTTTTGTTTAAAGAGCCTAAATATCCAGTAAAACAGATATGAGTTTTATTACATTTCCACTCTTTGTGAGATCGTTATCGTCCAAGTTTTTTTTATTGTAAGCGGTGAGGGCTTCTAACGTTCCCTTGCCGTACAATCCATCGATGGATGACTTATAAAAGCCCAAGTCTGATAAGATTGATTGGACTTTTTTGCGATCATTTTCGGGGAGGTTGATGAAGGCCTTTAGGAGCGGTGGGGCTGTTGTGCTACCATTTAGGAATTTATTATCTTTCCACTCACCAACATATTTTGCGCCATCAGGCCAGATGAAGGTGCCTTGTCCGTTCCTTTTGCCACTCCTCCAATCGCCGACGTATTTGTCGCCATTAGCAAAAGTGTAGGTGCCGTGTCCGTTCTTTTCGTCGCCAATCCATTCACCAGTGTAGGTGTCTCCACTGGCAAAAGTGTAGGTGCCTTGTCCGTTCTTTTCGTCAC
>Ga0302125_10001097_pt1 | contig 13901 bp, 10 predicted proteins | sample CB4_surface_MG_FD_203111 | JGI IMG/M metagenome (GOLD analysis project Ga0302125, IMG submission 203111) | Marine microbial communities from Western Arctic Ocean, Canada - CB4_surface | ecosystem: Environmental > Aquatic > Marine > Oceanic | place: Canada: Western Arctic Ocean | collected... | reverse complement strand
TTTGATTCGCCGTTAACTAAGCCTCTAACAGTAAAGCCATCCACAGATTGCTTAAGACCCTTGTAAGTGGTTGTTTTACTATTAGCGGTAACCGTTGCTTTGGCTTTATTAATCTTTAATGCACCTTTAACAAAACCTAGCTCATAGTTGTTATCGTGGCCATATGCGACATGAACATACGTACCTGCATCGGTTCTTGTGACGCCTGAACGGCTTTTATGCTCTCCTTTTGGTGCGAATCTCGCAACAATATTCTGCTCTTTTTCACCAGATGTGGTGACAAAGTCTAATACTTCTTTTGATTCGCCGTTAACTAAGCCTCTAACAGTAAAGCCATCCACAGATTGCTTAAGACCCTTGTAAGTGGTTGTTTTACTATTAGCGGTAACCGTTGCTTTGGCTTGATTAATAGTGCCTACATTACTCTTAATAATCACTTTATAGTTCTTACCGCCATTACCATCATTGATGGCAAAGCCTTTATTCACATTTAGCGTACTTTTGTTTTCACCTAAAACATTTTTACTTTCAAATGATTGGGTCAAGTTTTTGATGCTATCTCCCTGGGTTTCAATGGGATGCTTTTTATCAAAAGTTGCTCGTTCCAATTCGTCGATGTTTTCATTCTGGGTTTGCAAGCCTTTAACCTTCACGATTCCATTAGTGCTGGTCGTTCCATCGTAAGTTTTAGTATCGGTTGTTGCAAGCAAATGCAGATCGGCTTGATTAATTGTGCCTACATTACTCTTAATAATCACTTTATAGTTCTTACCGCCATTACCATCATTGATGGCAAAGCCTTTATTCACATTTAGCGTACTTTTCTTTTCACCTAAAACATTTTTACTTTCAAATGATTGGGTCAAGTTTTTGATGCTATCTCCCTGGGTTTCAATGGGATGCTTTTTATCAAAAGTTGCTCGTTCCAATTCGTCGATGTTTTCATTCTGGGTTTGCAAGCCTTTAACCTTCACGATTCCATTAGTACTGGTCGTTCCATCGTAAGTTTTAGTATCGGTTGTTGCAAGCAAATGCAGATCGGCTTGATTAATAATTAAATTACCGCCATCAATAATGTCATAACCTTGCTGGCCTGAGTAAGCATCGTTTTTATAAGTGTCCGCATTCCTGCCTGAGGCAATACCCAATACCATACGGTCAGCACTTTTGGGCAAAGCGAAGCGTTGAGTACCACCGTTATAAGTCAACGTTTGGTCTTTAGACAAGTCTAGAAGACTCATAAAGTTACGTAATAATGGTGCCGTTTGGCCTTCGTAGATGCGCCAGGTTTTATCTGTACCACCTTTATCATCAATATCCCAACCTGCATCTGTAAACGTACTCAACGTTTGCATCTCAGTTGTCGTTTTACCTGTGATGCCAGCGCTACTACCTGAACCGACACCGTTGGCTTGTGAAGAGGTGGCTGTGTTCCAGAAGCTATTGCTTACATCACCAGTACGATTGCCGATTAAACCACCAGTTTTGGTATTTCCTGTTACTTTTCCAGCAGCATAGCTATTGCTTAATTTACCTAAATATTTATAGCCTATTAAACCGCCAACACTATCTTTGCCAGTTACTGACCCAGCCGCGTAACTATTACTAATCTTACTGTTCTGTGCTTTTCCTACTAGTCCGCCGACATTATTATTGGCGCCAAACACATCAACTGTCGCATAGCTATTGGTGATACTACTGACATCTGCGCGGCCAACTAATCCACCGACAGCATAATTGCCAGACACAACACCTGTCGCATAGCTATTACTGATGTTGCCTTGATTGCGGCCAGCTAGTCCACCGGTGTAGTTTTTACCAGTGATCGAAACGTTGGTGATGCCCACATTTTTGATGGTGCCGCCGTTATTGTAACCAAATAAACCAATGAAATTAGAGCTTGGGCGGTTAACAACGAGACTGTCTACGGTATGGCCCAGGCCATCAAAGGTGCCTGTGAATTTGCTGTTGCTATTGCCAAGTGGTTTAAAGCCTGCACCCGTGTTCCATTTAGCTGTGCCTTTGGCATCAATGTTATTTACCAGTGTGTAACTTTTACCTAACATACCAGCACTGCCAACACCTTGTAAGCCGTACACATCGGTGAGTTGATAAGGGGCTGCAACTGCACCATCACCACCTAAAGCGCGAATAAAAGTGCCGCCGCTAATACGGAAGTCGGCGACATTAAAAGCAGCTAAAGTAGGGCCAACTTGATTCCAAGTGCCGCTTTGCAAATTAAAGGCTTTACCATTAATCGCACCAGCAGCTGTAATTGTGCCTGTTGCGTTTAAATTCAGCTGGCCTTTGGTAAAAGTAATATCTTTATTGATATTAATGCCACCAACACCACGTCTTGAATATAAGGTTAATGCATTATCTGAGTCCCATGAAACAGCGGCATCAACGTTGATATTACCTTTACCGGAGCCCTTGGTAGTTCGAATCGTAATATCACTATTGGCTAAGCCGGTTACTAAGGTATCGGCACCAATACTGCTCCTTTTAGGATTACCTGCACCCGCATTAACCGTAAAGTCAGTCGGGTCAATTAACCATGTCCCTGTTTCACCATTCTCAGCTTTTGTTGTGATTTTCGTGCCAGCTTCAATGCGCACATTCGCCGCACTGGTTTCAATAAAACCACCATTGCCCTGTGCTGCACTGGCATCTAAAGTGCCAGCAACATTGGTCGTACCAGCGGCCATGCCGCCCATCAGGATAATCTTACCGTCTTGATTCTGTACTGTTTGCGCTTCAATTACACCCGTATTATTCACTGTGCTGGCTAAGATGCTGTCTTTGGCACCTGCGCTCATGAACACTAAGCCACCATCAGCTTTTACCAGTTGATTGTTTTCTGCTAAGTTATTTAGCGTGCTTTCATTAACGGTTAAACCTAATAGCTTATTACCATTAAACTGCAAGCTGACTTTACTACCAGCACCCAGTGCAACAGTCCCCATTTGTGCCGTAATCACACCTTCGTTAATCACTTTATTACCCAGCATGGCCACATAACCACCATTGGCTGCAGTAATGTTACCTTGGTTAATCACACTACCCGTACCGCCATTACCAAACACTTGGTCAATATCACCAGTATTACTAAGCGGATTTAAGGTAGAAGCTAAAATAGAACCGACATTGACCTGAGAGCCAGCGCCAAAGAACACACCGTTAGGGTTAATCAACCACACCTGACCATTGGCATTTAAATTACCCATGATGCGAGAACCATTAGTATCAAAGATACGGTTTACCGCTAAAGCTGCCGCATTGGGCTGTATAAAGTTAACGGTTTGACCTACATTAATATTAAACGTATCCCACGTTAAGCCTAATGTTTGGCTGGCTTGGTTAATGGTTGTGAGATTGGTTGTTTGCGTAATAGAACCCACACCAGAAACCACAGCGCCGCCCGTTTGGTCGGCAAAGGTGAGGGTGGGGGAGAGCAGCAGCGCAGAAGCCACTAAAGCAGCACCACTTCTTTTAAGTAATCGTTTGCCAGAACGGCTTTTACCATGGCCTTTTGTTGCTTCTGAAACAGCGACCCAAGCATTTGATACATGACTCCAAATGAGTCGATAAGCGTGGTTTAGTGATGGTGTTTTCATGGCGTAATCCCTTATTTAGCTAATGAGCTACAAACAGGGATCTAGCCAATACGCTAGAAACGGGAGTGTAACGAAATTTAAAGCAGTTTACTTTTTTAAATGTGAAGCAATGGAGCGTGAAGCAGTAGTAATAAAAATTATTGTTAATTGATTTGACTGAAGTATAACACCAACTTTGGATATGGATATTGTACCAAAGTACAATACCCGGCTTGAGATAAATATATGTTTAACAAGCATTTATGCTTTCTAGCGCTAGTCGCTTATCTGCTAACTTCAAGTATCTGCTAACAAGGCTTGCGGTGTAATCTCCATATGACGCAATTATCAATCATTGTAGCGGTGGCGAATGACAATGTCATCGGCATTAATAACGCCATGCCTTGGCATTTACCTGAAGATTTGAAGCGCTTTAAAGCGTTGACTATGGGGCATCATATTGTGATGGGGCGTAAGACTTATGAGTCGCTTGGACGTTTATTACCGGGTAGGACGACGGTGATTGTGACGCGTAATATGGATTACGCGGTGGAAGGTGCCATTGTTGCACATCGTGTAGAAGACGTACTAGCGGCTTGTACTGACGATGAGGAGGTATTTTTGATTGGTGGGGCAGAGCTGTACCAACAAGGTATTACCCATGCGGCTTTGAATTCAGTCAGATATTGTTCGGCTTCATCCATCGTTGATGCAGTATAAACACGTTTTAGGTCAGCCCAGCGGGTTTGATGCTTGGGAATCAGTTGTGGCTAGAAACTGCTGTCGCGCTCAAGTGGAATTTCAATTGGCAGTTCACCAAACTCGCCTTTAAATCTCTCGATGCTCAAGCACTACCCACATCAGCATCAAACCAAATCCAACTGCTGCTTCCCCTTCCCGATACTAATCTTTTCCAACCCACTCAAACTCAACCCCACTAATCGAATAGCCTTAACCCCTGCTTCCGTCCGTTTTAACAACTGCGGAATCCATTGCTCAACAGCAATGCTATCCAAAACAGCCTCCACCGATTGCGCTCTGGTCACTTGCTGAAAGTTGGCATACTTCACTTTTACTGTAATCGTTTTAGCTTGTAATCCTTGCTCCTCCAACTTAGTCAACACATGCCCAGCTAATCCATGCAACTTTATCGCTAACAACTCAACTGACAAAATATCTTCAGAAAAAGTCGTTTCTTTCCCCAATGATTTTATCACCCGCGCACTCTGTACTGGCCGCTCATCAATAGCACGGGCAATATTGTAATAGTAGTGACCTGCTTTACCAAAGCGTTCAACTAATTCGACTAAGGATTTTTGCCGCAAATCGCCACCTGTATGAATGCCTAACTTTTTCATTTTAGCTTCAGTGGCAGGGCCAATTCCATGAAATTTTCCAACCAGTAAATCGGCAACGAAGGCTAATCCTTGTTCAGGCTTAATGACATATAAGCCATTCGGCTTATCCATATCCGAGGCGATTTTTGCGAGAAACTTATTATAAGAAACACCAGCCGAAGCATTAAGATGCGTGGTCGCTAGAATGTCGCGCTTAATGGCCTGTGCAATGTGTGTAGCAGAGCCATTGTAATCTGCCGTATACGTGACATCTAAATAGGCTTCATCTAGCGAGAGCGGCTCGACTTGGGAAGCATATTGCCAGAATATCTCACGAATTTGATTTGACACTTCACGATAGGCTTCAAAGCGTGGCGGCACAAAGATGGCTTGTGGACACAAACGATAAGCGCGCGAACAAGCCATAGCAGAGTGAATACCAAATTTTCTTGCTTCATAACTACAAGCAGCCACTACACCACGACTGTTAGGCTGACCGCCAACAATAAGTGGTTTTCCTTGATATTTGGGTTCATCACGTTGCTCGACTGATGCAAAAAAAGCATCCATATCGACGTGAATTATTTTACGTTGCTTTGCCATTAGGCTTTATTTTACCCCAACACTAGTTTACATGAGCAAACTACTGCTCACGGTGATGTTACTCCCCTGCCCCAATGCTATGGTTAAAATACTCATAACGTTAAAAATTTCAACACAACTTGATAATAACTTAAGGGTAATATGCAAACACTCGGCAATATTTTATGGTTTATCTTAGGCGGTGCACTCATGGGTTTAGCATGGTGGTTAGCTAGTATCACAGCTTTACTCACCATTGTGGGCATTCCTTGGGCAAAAGCTTGCTTTGTCATTGGTCAATTTTCATTTTTTCCCTTTGGTAAAAAAGCGGTTGCTCGCAATGAACTCTCAAAAAAAGAAGATGTTGGCACAGGCGCGCTAGGCGTTTTCGGCAATGTAATTTGGTTTATCTTAGCTGGCTGGTGGCTGGCGATTGGTCACTTGATTTCTGCATTGGCCTGCTTCATTACGATTATCGGCATTCCATTTGGCTTACAGCACTTAAAGCTGGCGGAGTTAGCTGTGTTTCCTATTGGCAAAACAATCGTGCCTATTGAACGCTAAGACTAAATGAAGATAATAAAAAACCAGCCTAGGCTGGTTTTTTATTGAGCGGTTATTCGACCATTTCAATCAAATAATGCAGTGGCGCGTTGGTTAGCATTTTCTGCCACTATTGTCTTTTGTGCATTATCTAGATCCCACCAACCTTGGATTTCATCTAATGTTCGATAACAACCTTGGCAAAGTTGGCTACCATCATCGATGGCGCATACACCAATACAAGGTGATTGCACTTCCTCATTCCCATTCACTTCATCCATTAGTTATCTACACCGACCTAGGTCAGCGCACCGTGACATTGTTTATACTTTTTACTAGAGCCACATGGACAAGGGTCATTACGGCCAACTTTAATCCCTTCTCGCACTATAGGTTGCGCAGCTTCTGCGGCACCTTCTCCCTCTAACGCCTCATCATAGTCCGCATGTTGATATTGCACATTTTCAACGGCTTCTGGTGGCTCAACAGCACCCAAGTCTTCTTGCGTTTTAATCTGCACTAACATCGTCACTTTAGTGACTTCAGATTTAATCGTATTCAATAAACCTTCGAATAATTCAAACGCTTCACGTTTATATTCTTGCTTCGGATTTTTTTGCGCATATGAACGTAAATGAATACCTTGACGCAAATGATCTAACGCAGATAAATGGTCACGCCAATGGTTATCAACACTTTGCAGCATCACTGAACGTTCGAATTGACGCATATTTTCAACACTGGCCAGCACTTCCTTCTCTGCATAAGACTCATTTGCGGCAGCAATCACACGTTCGCGCAATGTTTCTTCATGCAAGTCTGGATTCTCTTCTAGCCATTGTACAATTGGCAAGTCCAAACCTGTTTCTGCTTCAATCGCATTCTCAAGCTCAGTGATTTCCCATAGTTCTTCAATGCTACCTGGTGGAACATACGTCGAGATTAAATCTGATAAAACATCATAACGCATTGCCGTTATTGTCTCGCCAATTTCTGTCGCCTCTAATAACTCATTACGTTGCTCATAAATCACTTTACGCTGATCATTAGAAACATCATCAAACTCTAGCAATTGCTTACGCATATCAAAGTTACGCCCCTCTACTTTACGCTGTGCATTTTCAATCGCACGCGTCACCATAGAATGTTCAATCGCTTCACCTTCTGGCATTTTTAGGCGTTCCATAATAGCCGCCACACGATCGCCAGAGAAAATACGTAATAGTTGATCTTCTAGACACAAGTAAAAACGACTTGAACCAGGGTCGCCTTGACGACCTGAACGACCCCGTAGCTGATTATCAACACGGCGTGATTCATGTCGTTCTGTTCCGATAATATGCAAACCACCTGCTACGAGCACTTGCTCATGCAACTTTTCTGCATTGGCTTTAATCTTACCTATCTTCGTTGTTTTTTGTGTATCCGTTAATTTTTCATCGGCTTCCACCACGAGAATTTCTGGCTCAGAATTACCACCTAAAACAATATCGGTACCACGACCAGCCATATTGGTTGCAATGGTAATCATGCCAGGCTGACCTGCTTGCGTAATAATATGCGCTTCACGCTCATGTTGTTTCGCATTTAACACTTGATGGTCTAATTTAGCCTTTGTGAGCGCTTTTGAAATAATTTCAGAATTCTCAATCGAAGTCGTGCCGACTAATACTGGTTGTCCACGTTTCTTACAATCTTTAATATCTTCAATCACCGCATCATATTTCTCTGCGGCAGTGCGATAGACCTTATCCATGGCATCTTTACGTTGCATTGGACGGTGTGTCGGAATCACAACGGTTTCTAGACCATAAATCTGATTAAACTCGTAAGCTTCTGTATCAGCAGTACCGGTCATACCGCTTAATTTCTCATACATACGGAAATAGTTTTGGAAGGTAATAGAAGCCAGTGTTTGATTCTCTTTTTGAATTTCAACACCTTCTTTAGCTTCAACCGCTTGATGCAAACCATCTGACCAACGGCGGCCTGGCATCATACGGCCAGAGAATTCATCCACAATAACAATCTCACCATCACGAACAACATAATGCTGATCCAGATGGAATAAGTTAATGGCACGTAATGCTGCGTTTAAATGATGGACCAAACTAATGTTACCTGACTCATACAAGCTTGAGTCTGCTGGCAACAACCCAGCCTCTTCTAAATAAGCTTCAGCATGCTCATGTCCAGCTTCTGAAAAATTAACTGATTGCCCTTTTTCATCAACCCAGAAATCGCCTTCGCCCTCTTCAGCTTCTTGCTTAACTAGTCTTTTAGCCACTGCATTAATTTTGATATATTCCTCAGCATCACCTTCAGCTTGGCCCGAAATAATCAAAGGCGTACGCGCCTCATCGATTAAAATTGAATCCACTTCATCGACTAGCGCATAGCTTAAGCTACGTTGTGTGCGCTGCTCGGCACTGTGTACCATGTTGTCACGTAGGTAATCAAAACCAAATTCATTATTGGTGCCGTAAGTAATATCGGCAACGTAAGCGGCTTTCTTTTCAGCTGGCGGCATTTGCGACAAATTGATACCAACGGTTAGGCCCAAGAAGTTATATAACTTCGCCATCCACTCTGCATCACGTTTAGCCAAGTAATCATTGACTGTAACAACATGCACACCCTTACCTGCCAACGCATTTAAGTACACAGGCAAAGTCGCCACCAAAGTTTTACCTTCACCCGTGCGCATCTCAGCAATTTTTCCTGCGTTTAACACCATGCCACCAATCAACTGCACATCAAAGTGACGCATACCTAATGCACGTACACCACCCTCACGCACAACAGCAAAAGCCTCTTGCAATAAACTATCTAATGATTCTCCATCACTAAAACGTTGCTTAAACTCTGCCGTCTTTGCACACAACTCGTCATCTGACAAGGCTTGCATACTAGGCTCTAATTCACTGATTTTTTTAGCAATTTGCGTATAGTTTTTGACTAGCCGTTCGTTACGACTGCCAACTATTTTTCTGAACATCTTAGATAACATTAAATGACACCGATTTTCCGAACGTGCGGAAACCTTAAAAGTTAGATTTGATTTTAGTTAAGCTTGGGATATTATTTTGTAATTCAAGTGCAATCACAACTAATTTTGGTTAGTTTCTTATATATTTTCTTGGGTCTAATGGGCTGCCATTTAAACGAATTTCGTAATGCAAATGTGGGCCAGTAGAACGCCCTGTACTACCGACTAGTGCAATCACTTGACCCTTAAACACGCGTTCACCATTTTTAACTAGTCGTTTTAAAGCATGTGCATAACGCGTTTCTAACCCAGAGCCATGATTCACTTTAATAAGGTTGCCATAATCATGGGTTCGCTCTGAAGTAGTCACAATACCGTCGCCTGCGGCAAAAATCTTAGTTCCACTAGGTGCAGGAAAGTCTAAGCCTTCATGAAAGGCTTTACTGCCTCGAATCGGATCAATGCGCCAGCCATAGCTAGATGAATGATAAGCAGACGCCACAGGATTAACATTTGGCAACATTTCTTTAAGCACACTGCTTTGTAATACGTCTGCCTCAACAAAATTCATATACTCATCACGATGTCCAACAGCTATTGCTAGCTCAGCAATAGCTGCCTTCAAATCAGGCTCCGTCATAGGCATTGGATTAACCAGTGGTCCGCCAAGACCTAAAGCATTGAATGTATCAATTGGTTTCAAGTCAATATATTTAGCTTTTTTAGCAACCTTTTTATCAGTTCCAACCCCTGCAAGTTTAACCAATCGTTTGTTTTGCGCATCCAAGCGCATAATACGTGCCTGTAACTCGCCAATTTGTTTAGCGTAAGCATCTAAATGCATTTGAGAGGACTTAATCGATTTTTCTAATTGTGCTGGAGACATGACTTCAACAACTTTGCGCTTGATATTGTTTTTTTCAGGTATAAGCACAGCAGTAATAAGGCTGGCAAGCGCAACAAAACTGACCAAAAGCGCCATCACATGAAAACCTGATAATGTTCTAGGCTTTACCAAGTTATTAGAAACTAGGATAATATTCATCGTATATTAATTAAATACTCTTTAAAATAAACTTATGCAAAAAATAAATGCGTTGTTTAATAAAAACAAAAGCGATTCTGACAACCAATTTAATCGATTAGTTGCTCAGGCAGATGCACATCTCAATCTTCAACAATTTTGGCAAGCCATTGCACCAGGCGCCATCAGTCAATCTAGTTCCGCAAGCAGCTTAAAGAACGGGCTGCTAACCATTTACGCTCACAATAGTGGTGTGGCGACAAAAATAAAATTAACTAATGCTAGCTTATTGACTCAATTACAAATTTTGCAAAAAGAAGACCCTGTCTACAAGCATTGTAAAGTTACTGGAATTAAGGTAAAAGTGCAAGTAAAATCTCAACAAAAACAGGTAACCCATGAACCTCGCACACTTTCTAGTAGTGCCGCTACAACACTAAGAAAGTTAGCCAAAGATCTTGGCGACTCATCTCTCGCCGACAAACTAAACCATTTAGCTGACAACGCATAGTATCGGCACGATGTATTTCCGCCACCATAAAAAGAGATTTTACCAAAAAATAAATTATAACATATTGATTTATATAAAAATACAGCCAACCCTTACACCCGAGCCAAAGTCTTGTTCCATTTCACAATTAGTGCCATAATGCCTCAGTCGTTACAAATCATTTACATTTCCCAGCGGCTTTTTCACGATTTTAAGTTACAGATAATTATAGTTAAGATGCATCAAAAACATTAGGAGAAGTTATGTCAGTTGAATTAATCATCGCCATAGCTGCCGCAGTTTTAGCAGTGCTATATGGTTTGGTAATGAGTAAATGGATTTCGAATCTACCCGCAGGCAATGCCCGCATGCAAGAAATTGCAGGGGCGATTCAACAAGGGGCCGCTGCTTACCTAGCACGGCAATATAAAGCAATTGCCATTGTCGGCGTCGTGCTCACCGTTGCCATCGTTTTCTTGCTAGATACCACGACGGCCGTTGGTTTTGTTATCGGCGCTGTTTTATCTGGTGCGTGTGGCTTTATTGGCATGAACGTTTCCGTAAAAGCCAATGTGCGTACTGCACAAGCAGCAACCAATGGCATTGTGCCCGCATTTGATGTCGCGTTTAAAGGTGGTGCCATTACAGGTATGTTAGTCGTTGGTTTAGGTTTGTTAGGCGTTGCAGGCTTTTATTGGTACTTAGGTGCTGAAAATGCAGAAAGCCTGAACCCACTCATTGGCTTGGCATTTGGCTCTTCTCTTATTTCTATTTTTGCACGACTTGGTGGCGGCATCTTCACTAAAGGTGCAGATGTTGGCGCTGACTTAGTAGGTAAAGTAGAAGCTGGTATCCCAGAAGATGACCCTAGAAACCCAGCTGTGATTGCTGATAATGTAGGTGATAACGTTGGTGATTGCGCTGGTATGGCTGCTGACTTATTTGAAACCTATGCGGTGACATTGATTGCTACCATGTTATTAGGTCATCTAATGGTCACAGCGGGTTCAAACGGGATTATTTACCCAATCCTATTAGGTGCAGTATCTATCGTTGCCTCCATTATTGGCTGCTTCTTTGTTAAGGCAACGCCAGACATGAAAAATGTGATGCCTGCTTTATACAGAGGCTTAGCTGTTGCTGGATTACTATCTCTAGGCGCATTTTACTTCGTCACAATGCAAGTCTTCCCTGGCGGCATTACGACGACAGCAGGTGATGCTTATTCAGCTAATGCTTTATTTGGCACTTGTGCCGTTGGTTTAGCATTAACAGGCTTACTGGTTTGGATTACTGAATACTACACAGGGACAGAATACGCACCTGTTAAGCATATTGCACAAGCTTCTAGCACTGGCGATGCAACTAACATCATTGCAGGTATTGGCGTGTCGATGAAATCAACTGCTTGGCCTGTTCTTTCTGTCTGCCTTGCTATTTGGGCTTCATTTGCATTGGCTGGCTTATATGGCATCGCTATTGCAGCAACTGCTATGTTGAGCATGGCGGGCATTATTGTTGCACTAGATGCTTACGGTCCAATTACAGACAATGCTGGTGGTATTGCTGAAATGGCAGACTTACCAAGTAGCGTCCGTGATGTGACTGATCCATTAGATGCTGTAGGCAATACAACCAAAGCTGTGACTAAAGGTTACGCCATTGGTTCTGCTGGCTTGGCTGCACTGGTCTTATTTGCTGATTACACACACAAATTAGATGCACAAGGTATCGTCGCTAGTTTTGACTTAAGTGATCCAATGGTCATTATTGGTTTATTCATTGGTGGCTTAATTCCGTTCTTGTTTGCTGCGATGGCCATGGAGGCGGTTGGCCGTGCTGCAGGTGCTGTTGTTGAGGAAGTGCGCCGTCAGTTCCGTGAAATCAAAGGCATTATGGAAGGTACTGGCAAACCAGAGTACGGTAAAGCAGTTGATATGCTAACGACAGCAGCCATTAAAGAAATGATGCTGCCATCATTACTACCAATTGCAGTGCCAATTGCAGTCGGCTTAATCCTTGGCCCTGTGGCACTGGGTGGTATGCTAATGGGCACCATTATTACTGGCTTATTTCTCGCCATTTCTATGTGTACTGGTGGTGGAGCTTGGGATAATGCTAAGAAATATATCGAAGATGGCAACCACGGTGGTAAAGGCTCTGTCGCGCATAAAGCGGCAGTGACTGGCGACACAGTAGGTGATCCATATAAAGATACTGCTGGACCTGCGATTAATCCATTGATTAAAATCATGAATATCGTGGCACTATTGATTGTACCTTTACTAGGCACACCGTTATTAGGCTAAATTAATCTTTAGCTTAATTCTAAAAACCAGCGCTTGTCGCTGGTTTTTTATTGCCCTCTCAAACACCTTCATGCGGTGGCAGAAAATCTTCTAGAAAAAAGCCGAAAGCTCTGAACGGACAGTCAATCCAGACTTGCGATAAACAGCCCGCGCTTGTTCTCTAATCGTTCGCTCGCTAGTTGCTCTTACGTCTGCAATTTCTTGATGGCTCAATCCTTTCAGCATTAACATGCCAACCTGAATTTCAGCCTGCGTCATTTTCCAGCGATCAAATTGTTTAAGCATCTACTTTGACAAACCTGCAACCAACTCCCTATTAGCATCACGCCACTGCTGTGCTTGTTGATTAGCTTCACTCAAATCATGCTCTAACAGCTTGATTTTTGATTGTGTCGTTTGGTAGTAAAACCAACCAAAATAAACGATTCCTACCAGAGAAGTGATGAGTATCAACACTTCAACAATGATATGCCTCCAAGCAACCCCTTTTTGATAATCCCCTCAGATATCAGCAGTGATGAGTGTGAAAATCACACTACAAATAGCAAAAGTCCATTGGCTAAGCTATTTTTTCTCAACTCGTTTACTTGTATTCATCATATTAATCGTGGCTAACATCATTTTGCGGATGTGCCGATGTTTAGTTTATCCAAAAATACACCTTGTCGAATGCAGTTGCATTCACTTTCACACAAATAATGCACCAATAATGTAGTGATTAAAGGAGACTAATATGGCGACAACAAAAGCGGTAACGATATGGGATCCATTGGTTCGCATTGGGTACTGGTGATTGCTTTTTCCACCACTTACTTTACTGAAGATGACTTAATAACACAGCATGTATGGGCTGGTTACACAGTAACTGGCATCATTTTAATTCGGTTAGTGTGGGGCTATATTAGTGGACGTTACGCCAAATTCAGCAACTTCATCTACCAGTCATCAGCGATACTACTTTATTTAAAAAGTCTAATCGCACCTAAACCACAGCATTATATCGATCACAACCCTGCTGGTGGCGCGATGGT
>Ga0302125_10001084_pt1 | contig 13984 bp, 13 predicted proteins | sample CB4_surface_MG_FD_203111 | JGI IMG/M metagenome (GOLD analysis project Ga0302125, IMG submission 203111) | Marine microbial communities from Western Arctic Ocean, Canada - CB4_surface | ecosystem: Environmental > Aquatic > Marine > Oceanic | place: Canada: Western Arctic Ocean | collected... | reverse complement strand
GTGGCCATACCCGCTGCAAAGAGAACGGCGTGTTCTTCGGCGATACCGACATCGAAGAATTGGTCGGGCAACTCTTTCTCGAGAATATTCAGCCCAGTGCCGGAGGGCATGGCAGCGGTGATGCCCACGACGTTTTTGTCCTCACGTGCTAGCTTGACGAGTGTCTCACCCATCACGTCTTGATACTTAGGTGGAGTGCCAGAGGCTGAGGGGGCTCCTTTACCCGTTTTTACATCAAAGGGGCTGGCTCCGTGAAAGCGCTCAGGGTTTTCGATGGCGACATCGTATCCGCGACCTTTCTCAGTTAAAATGTGAAGGATTACCGGCTGTTCGGCATTTTTGGCAAACTCTAGGTAATACTCAACCTGCTTTTGATCGTGCCCATCAATGGGACCAATGTAGCGAATACCGAATTTTTCAAAGAGTGATGAGGAGACTAAGAAGTCTTTCGTCTCTTGTTTCCACTTACTACCAAATTTGATGATCGACTCGCCACCTGGCATTTTTTGGAGAAGACTCTCGATGTCGTCGTTGAGGCGGTTGTAGATCGGGTTAGTGATCAGCTCGTTAAAGTAGCGAGATAGTGCGCCTACATTTTTTGCGATCGACCATTTGTTGTCATTCAGAATGATGATGAGACGTTTGGTCGAGCCGGCTACGTTGTTGAGCGCTTCCATCGTGATGCCACATGTAAAAGCGGCGTCGCCACAGAGCGCGACGACATTCTCGTCAGTGCCACGCTTATCGCGGGCGACGGCCATGCCTAGCGCGGCGGAAAGTGCGGTGCCAGCATGGCCTGCGCCGAAGGCGTCGTGCTCGCTCTCGGCACGGGTGAGGAAGCCGCTGTAGCCATCGCTTGTACGGATATGGTCGAAGCGTTCGTCGTTGCGTCCGGTCAGTAGCTTGTGAACGTAGCCTTGGTGAGAAACGTCGAAGCAGAAGCGGTCTTTAGGTGTATTAAATACGCGATGCAGGCCAATGGTGAGCTCGACTACTCCTAGGTTGGGACCGACGTGGCCACCATTTTTCGAGGTCGTCGCTATGACGCGTTCGCGAATCTCTTGCGCGAGTTGTGGTAGTTCTTCGAGCGTGAGTTTTTTTACGTCATCAGGCGATTGGATCTGGGCGAGTAGGGACATTTTGTAAATTAGTCTTCGCTAGAATCGTCAAAGTTTTCGAGCTCACCAGTTTTAAGATTGAGTTGTTCGATTTTGAGCTCGGCTTCTTTTAGCTGCGCTTGGCAATGATTCAGTAGTTTAGAGCCTTCTTCGAACTTAGCTACTAAGTCAGCGAGCGGCGTATCGCCGTTTTCCATTGCTTGGATGAGGCCTTCAAGGCGCTCGACGGATTTTTCAAAGGTGGGGGCTTCTTTTTTTGCAGGCATTGTATTTAGTCCTGTGAGTCGAAGGCGTTCTTGATGACTTCGAGATTGATGTTTTTAATAATGAGATCTTTGATGATCGGTATTTTATCCTCATCGCTAGGCTGTGTCTTGACTGTCATGTTGTTGATTTTGGAAGCGACTTTATAGCTGTCCTCCTCGCACATTATAATTGGAATCGAGGTTTTCTCGATCATTGCCATTAGCTCCTGTTGGGGAAGAATATTACGCGTGAGGATGATACCGCCAATGAGGTTATCTCTACCCAGCCCTTCGGTCGCAATGGCTGATAGAATGATGTCTTCTCGGTCGCCTGGCGCTATAATGAGTGTGCCCTTGACGAGGTATTCTGCGAGGCCTTTGGCTGCCATTGCTCCGATAATGACTTTGTCGATCCGGTTTTTACTGCCGGAGGTTTTGCCATTGAGCCAGCGCCCCTTAGTCTCGGCGACTACTTGTTCTAGATTAGGTTGTGTCAGCTTGCACTCGTGGGGAATACAACCGAGTAGCGGGATATTCATACGTTCAAGGGCAATACGGCAATATTTGTCGACCATCTCTAGCTTGTCGGGTTCGACTTTGTTGATAATCGCTCCGATTATCTGTACGCCGGCAGCTTCGAAGACGGCCTTGTTAAGCGCGATTTCATCAATCGGCCGTCCGATGCCGCCACGTGCGACGATGATAACTTTTGCATTGAGGCGCTTGGCGACATCCGCGTTGGAGAGATTGAAGACTGATCCCACACCCGCGTGACCGCTGCCTTCAATAATGATGTAGTCACGCTCAAAGGCTGCACGGTCGAAGGCGCGGCACATTTTATCGATCAGATCGGTGTGACTTGCGGAGGGGTTATCTAGATACTCCCTGGAAAAGGTTGCATGCACAGCGATGGGGCTCATCGCGTGGATCGGGGTCTTCACATTGAAAATTTGGTTGAGCAAGATGGAGTCTTCATCGATCTGGCGGCCTTCGACTTCGACGAAGCGTTGGCCTACTGGCTTGATGAATCCAACTTGCTCGGTGATGCTACGTATTGCCGAAAAGAGAGCGAGACTCGTGGTGGTCTTGCCGTCATTCATCCGAGTCGCGGCGATGAAGATACGTTTGGTTGTCTTGTTGCGCGGCGCAGTCAAGATCTCCGTGTCCTCGGGTTCGGTGAAGTCTTTTTGTCTTAGTGGCATGTACTCAAAGTGAGTTTTGTAAGCTTGCGGATCTGCTATCCTAGAGGAGAGTCACGTCTTCGTTCAAATCGTCGCTATTGTCGGTCGGGTAGAGTAGCTTATGATCGATAGCTTGAGAGGCGACCATCACGGCAGTACTAAATATATCGGTAGCGGAAGCACCACGACTGATCTCTGCAGCGGGCTTGGCGAGACCAGTAAGTATGGGGCCATAGTTGCGCGCACGGGTCAAGGTGTCGACTAGCTTAGAGGCGATGTTGGCTGAATGTAGATCAGGAAAGATGAGAACGTTAGCATGACCGGCGACGGGACCGTCGATCTTCTTGGCTTTCGCAGTAATAGGGTCAAGAGCGGCGTCGACTTGAAGCTCCCCGTCAATCTCCATAGGGATGCCGAGCTCACGAGCTTTAATGCGCGCCATTTTAGTGGCTGCTTTCATCTTGGCCACGGTTGGGTCCTTACTCGTCACGCTTTTACTAGAGTAGCTAAGCAAAGCCACGTAGGGCTTTGTATTAGTTAAGTGGTATCGGAGCGCGGCAGTAGTCACTGCGATGTCAGCAAGTTGTTCGCTCGTTGGATTAGGTATAACGGCGCAGTCAGCTAGAAAGAGCTCCCGGTCTTTACCCGTCTCAAGGTCTTCAAGATCAAAGATGTTGAGCGAAGATACGGTATTAACCTCGGGTAGGCGAGGGATGATCTGCAGGAGCGGGCGCAGCGCACTTGAGGCGGAACTAGTGGCACCCGATACGATCGCATCAGCCTGCGAAGTTGCGAGCATCATGGTAGCGAAGTAGTTGGTGTCCTCCAAGTATTGCTCGACGTCTTTGTCTTTGAGGTTTTTGAAACGGCGCAGGCCTTGAAATTTTTTGACGAAACCTTCCCACTCATCACTACGGCGCGGCTCGATAATTCGGATGTGCTCGAGGTTGATGTCGAGCTTTTCGGCATTGGCCTTAATTTTTGCACGGTCGCCTAACAGGATCGGAATGCCTAGTGAATTGGATGCAAATTTGCGTGCTGCTTGCAAGATGCGAGGGTCACTGCCTTCAGGGAAGACGACGCGTTTTGGATGGCGCTTAAGGCGGACGGTGAGTTTTGAAATGAGTGACATTGATCAAATAATAAGTTTAAAGTGGTCTTCCTGTTGAAAGTAAGCAAAAGACCAAGAACTAAGAGTAATAAATATACAATTGCCAAAGCTTTTTACTCCGTAGTTTTTAGTCTTCACCAAGGTAACGAATTTACCTGCCCCTGCAAACAGATGCTCCAAAATCTCAAAAACATTGCCGTGGTCAGTCTTTCGACTGTGGGCTCCCGTTTATTGGGGCTTTTGCGAGATATTCTGATTTTTGCGGTGCTCGGCGCAAGCCTGTGGAATTCCGCCTTCATTTTGGCCTTTACCCTACCCAATCTTTTTCGCCGACTCTTCGGAGAAGGGGCGCTTAGCTCGGCTATTGTCCCTATTTTTTCCGATGTGCTGGAGCGGGAGGGGCGAAGTGGTGCCTTCCATTTTTTTAATCAAGTACTCGCACGATTATTGTTGGCGTTGATTGTAATCGTAAGCTTGGGCATGCTTTTTCTGGCTTGGGCTGCTGCTAGTAACTTTTTACCTGATCGCTGGGCGACGGGCGCCGGGCTGGCCGTTTGGCTGCTGCCCTACATGCTATTTATCTGTCTAGCTGCGATTATCTCGGCCGGTCTGAACCTGGTTGGCCGTTTTGCAGTGGCGGCATCGACGCCCATCTTGCTTAACCTTTCTATGATCGGGGCACTCGCCGCAGGCCTATGGCTGGATGCCGATGTGGCGCGGGTGGTCTACTGGCTGTGTGGCGGCGTGCTTTTGGGTGGAATCTTGCAGCTACTTGTCCCAGCGATCGATCTCATGCGTCAAGGATGGCGTCCACGGCTGGAGCTGCAGGGTGGGGCAGCGCTGACCGAACTCTGGCAACTCTTTCTGCCGGGACTAATGGGGGCGGCAATTTTGCAGTTTAATATCCTCATCTCTCGGCTTTTGGCCTACTCGCTTGACGAATCAGCAGTGTCCGTGCTCTACCTAGCAAGTCGATTAATGGAGCTTCCTCTCGGCGTATTCACTATAGCGGTGGCGACTGTATTCTTTCCGCTCTTAGCTAAGGCGCTCTCAAATAATGATGAGACGGCCTTTTCGACGGCCTTTCTTCAAGGACTGCGCCTCGTTGTCGGTATTTCTGTCCCTGCGGGCATCGGGTTGTTTGTTTTGGGGGAGCCGATTATCGAGCTGCTCTTTCTCTGGGGGGCTTTTGGACAGGCCGATGTGCTGGCTACCGTGCCGCTCCTCGCAATCTACGGGATTGGTTTACCGCTCTACTCGGCGGCTACTTTTGCCACCCGTGGGCTCCACGCTAGTAAGGACATGCGCACACCGGTTAGAGTCGCGGGTTACTGTCTGTTGATTAATTTGTTTTTGGGGCTACTCCTCATGCAATTCTGGGGTGCCGCTGGGCTGGCCGCGGCCAACGTGCTGGCCGCGCTCGCTCAGAGCTGGCTACTTTGGAGAGCTCTCTCGGCGAGGCGTCCCGGCATTAGTTCCCGCGCCTTGCGTCCTGCTTTGTCTAAAGTGCTCCTCGCGGGTGCCAGCATGGGGCTATTTTGTGCCCTCGCATGGTCGTGTTTGGCTGGTTTCGACTTAAGCGAAAAGCTCAGTTCCGCACTCGTCGTATCCGTCTGTGTGCCGGGGGGTGCTATGGTTTATTTTATTCTTCTCTACCTTCTTCGCTTTGAGGAGTTAGCTACGCTCAAAGCAATGTTTCTTAGCCACTTTGCGAAGCGCTAGCAGTGGGTTGGATTCCCGCTTTTAGCTGGCTACTGTCGGAATGCGGATCAAACATGACCGCAGGGAGTGGTAGACTTTTCACTAAAACCAAGGCATCCGACTGTCTTGCTCTATACTCACTCCGTTTTCGGTGCGGGTCGAACCACAACCAGAGGTGCAGACTAGGCTCGCAGCAAACGCGAGAACGAGGGCGATTTTTGAGATATTCTTTTTCATATGGTTCCTACTAAGTGGATTAATCGGATCGCCCTTGGGAAGTATTGGCCTGCTTGTCGTAAAGACTCTTGTAGAGTGGCTGGCTCGCGTAAAGTTCTTGGTGCGTGCCGTTCGCAACGATCTCGCCTGCGTCGAATACCAAAATACGATCCGCGTGCTGGATCGTACTGAAGCGGTGAGCTATGATCAGCACGGTGCGGCCTTTGGAGAGAGTCTCGAGCGCAGTCTGGATCGCGTGCTCACTCTCCGCATCGAGTGCCGAGGTCGGCTCATCGAGGATAATGATTGGCGTGTCTTTGAGGAAAGCGCGCGCGATGGAAATCCGTTGGCGTTGACCACCAGATAGGCGGTTGCCGCGCTCGCCCACGATGTATTCGTAGCCACCGTCGAGTAGTTCGATGAAATCGCCTGCATTAGCCATATCAGCTGCGATACGGATCGCCTCTTCGCTCGCACCCTCTCGACCTATGCCGATGTTGTGCGCGACCGATTCGTTAAATAAAATCGCGTCTTGTGAGACCAAGGCGATTTGGCGGCGAAGGTCACACTTTTTAAAGTCTTTCACGTTTATACCATCTATTCGCACACTCCCCTTCAGCGCGTCGTAGAATCGAGGCACTAAATTAGCAAAGGTCGATTTACCCGCGCCACTGGGGCCGACTAGGGCGATCACTTCGCCAGGTGCGATATTGATCTGGACGTCCTTGAGTGCGATTTCATCTTTGTAGCTAAAGGTTACGTGGTCGAATTCGATTCTGCCTTTTAAATCATGAGCTTGGATTGGGTTAGGATTTTCTGGCACCGTATCTTCGGTCTGGAGCACATACTCGAGTCGATCGAGCGAAGCTTCCGCCTTTCGAATGGTGTTTGATACGCCACCCAGCTTTTTGATAGGCTCGTAGCACATATAAAGGGCCGTCAGAATCGCGGCCATCCCTTCAGGCGAAAGATTTTTGACCACGGCGGCGTGGAGGGCAAAGACGATAGCAAAGGCGGAGACCAATTCGATCATTGGTGAGAGAGCCTTGTCGTATTTGACCGTTTTAAGCGAGAGCTTGAAAAACTTATGGCAAGCTGCTCCGAAACGACTGATCTCGCGATCTTCGAGATTGTATGCCCGTATCTCGCGCACGGAGCCTAGATTTTCGTTCAGCACATCGTTGACCTCACCTGCCTGACGCTGAGCTAGCCTAGCTTTGTTGAGGATACGGGTGCCGATTGCTTTGATCGGGAGCACGCATGCAGGTACCGAGGCAAGTGCGATGAGCATAAAAGCAGCCTCCTTTTCGGTAATGGTTAAATAAATGAGGGCAGAGAAAGCGGCGATCAGCGTAGCTGGTTCCTTGACCAGGCTGTTGACCACCTTGACGATGGCTCCTTGCAATTGCGAAGTGTCGCCCGTTACGCGGCTCATCAAATCACCTACATTATTTCGGTGAAAGAAAGATAGTGGTAGCTCCTGGATTTTGGTAAAGACCATCAATCGCAGCTTTTCCAACACGTGCATACCTGCATAGGCCATGTAATAGGCATTTAAGAAGCTACCCACTGCACGGAAAGTAAATACGACTGGGACCGAGGATAGGATCAAGATTATTTGCCAGCCCTTCGGAGGATTGTCCGAGGTGACCAAAGGGACCAGAAACTTAATCACAAAGGGCAAGCCCGCGCCCGAAGCCGCAGCCGCGACGACACCAAAAAACAAACCAAGCCCAAATTGGACGCGCACAGGTTTTAAATATTTGAAGTAGGGGCCGAAGCGTTTGATAAACATGACTTGAAGCTTATATCTAATATAATGAAGTATAACAGTAAGGGCTTAGGCTAGTGAAAGTCCAGCTTTGCTGAGCCTAATACTTTTCCGCTAGCAGTATTGCACAGCAGTCCCTTTCTACTATAACAACTTCATATGTCCGACATTTCCGCAGCCGAACCCTTATTGTCCGTTCACGATCTCAAAGTTCACTTCCCCGTTAAAGGAGGTGTCCTCCGGCGCACCGTCGACGTGGTGAAAGCCGTGGATGGCATCAGTTTTGACATACCCCGCGGAAAAACTGTCGGCCTCGTCGGTGAAAGCGGAAGCGGTAAGACTACTACCGGACGCGCTATCGCACGTCTTGTGCCAATAACCGCTGGCTCGGTCCACTACCAGGGGCGCGATCTGGCCACACTATCGCGCCGTGATTTCTTTGCCTATCGCAAGAAAATCCAGGTTATCTTTCAGGACCCCTTTGGCTCGCTTAACCCTAGGATGACGATCTACAGCATCATCGCTGAGCCTCTCGAGATTCATTTCAAAGAGTGGTCAAAGTCTCAAAAGCGAGCTCGCGTGGCCGACCTACTCGAAAAGGTGGGTCTCTCAGCCGAATTTATGCAGCGCTACCCGCACCAGTTCAGCGGAGGCCAGCGCCAGCGTATCGGGATCGCCCGCGCTCTCGCGGTCGAGCCCGACTTTATCGTTTGTGACGAACCCGTCAGCGCTCTCGACGTATCTGTACAGGCGCAGATTATCAATCTTCTGCAAGACCTACAAGACGAGTTAGGCCTGACCTACCTATTCATTGCGCACGACCTCGCTGTGGTCGAGCACATCAGCGACCAAGTGCTCGTCATGACAGAAGGCAAAATCGTGGAGCAGGCTAGCGCAGCAGAGATCTACAGCAATCCGCAACATCCCTATACCGTCAAGCTACTCGAGGCCGTCCCACAGTTGTAGATTTATTTATACGTCTGTGAGCACTTTCGATTACTTCGACTGCGAAGTCAGTAGCTCTTTGAGCTGGTCTTTTTTCGCGGATTCCATCTGGGGACGGTATTGAGCGAAAGTTACTTCGCTGGTGATTTCGTGCTCTCTGTAGCAGCGGCACATGTCCTGCGAGTCCATGACTTGGCGGTTGTATTTGCCGCAGAAAACGCAGAGTTTTACGTGCAACCTCAGGAAAAAGCGCCGCATTGGTGGCAGTTTTTCGTAGTCCTCTTTGGACAGTGCGTTGGATACTTGTTTACAGGTAAGCATATGTATGTGAATTATTTAACGTTTTCTCCAGTCCAGCTAGCTTCGAGTAGTAACTTAAGCTGTTCCCGGGCACGGTGTAAAAGAACCCAAAGATAATTCGGAGTGATGTCCATTGCCTTACAAACTTCTTCAGTTGTTTGATCTTCGAGCACGCGCAGGACGAATGCTTCACGGGCGGGATCTTTGACTTGAGCGATACATTTCTCGAACACGATCCAGAACTCGCCGTTATCATACGATTTACGGGGGTTAAATTGCCAAGGGTCTGGATTGGTCGTAGCGATGCCGCTATATTTGAACCAAAAACTCTCTAAGAGAGCTTCGTCTTCCGCCTCTATATCGACCTTGTTTTCTTTGATGGATTTACGAATCTGATCGACAATCTTATTGCGCATAATACCGCGCAGCCAAAATTTGATATCGCGACTGCCATCAAATCGCTCGAGCGCCTTGATGCCCGCTAGAAAGGTGTCTTGTACGCAGTCGTTGGCGGCGTCGGGATTGCGCAAGCGCGACATGGCGAAGCCGTAGAGATAATCTCCATACTTATCGACCCACTGTTCAGGTGGGGTGACAGGTACTTTCGGTTCAGGTTTGTCAGGCACGGTGTGAAATTGCTCCCGGGCATTAGGGGCGTCAACTAAAGTCTTCGCGTAGCGGCTCGATAGGGATACCTAACACTACCCGCAGGTCTTAACCTTAAACTCAATCGCTCTATCTGCTTCGTCTAGTATTAATAGTGCTTTTTGTTCGGCCTCGCGCATTTTGTCGCGGTCGCTTTCTTTGCGGTCGTCGTAGCCAGCTAGATGAAGCCAGCCGTGGACGAGGTAGAGGCTGAGCTCGCGGCTGAAAGGCTCGCCTAATTCTGTGGCTCGGCTGCGAGCGTGGTCGACTGAGACGATGATCTCCCCGGCCGATCCCATCTCGGGCTGAGCAGGGAAGGTGATTACATCAGTGGGGCTTGGATCTTCCATGAAGTCGGCGTGCACTTGTGCGATATCGGCATCGTTGACGAAGGCGATGCTTAGCTCGCCTTCGCTGATTGGGAATCTACCAGACGCGTGGATCGCCTCAAAAAGAGCGATGGCGGCGTGCTCAGGGTCGACGAGGGCGCTAGATTGGTTGTTGATCTCCAGACTTAGCGTTGGCATCGGGCGTTTTGTTGGTGTTTCCCTTTTCGAGGTCGTTGGCCTTTTCGGCATCGCTCTTTGGGTATTCTACACGGGCGTGTAGCATGTTGAGAACAGTGTAGATGAAGCTCTTACGTATCTGGTCGAGCTCTTGGAAGGTGAGTGGGCAGTTATCGAGCTGGCCGTCCTCGATCCGGTCTTTGAAGATGCGGTCGATCAACTCTTCTACGTTGGGCTGAGTGACTTTTTTCAGAGTACGGCTGGCCGCCTCGACGCTGTCAGCGAAGAAGATAATGGCGCTCTCTTTAAACGCGGGTTTTGGGCCGTCGTAGCGGTAGGTGCTCTCGTCGACCACAATTGTCTCTTTTGCCTTCTTCTTGGCCCTAGCGCTCGCCTTTTCGGAGAAGGGCTGGAGGGTGTCTTCTTGTTTTTCCTCAGCGCTTTCTTTGGCTTGGTAGTAAAAATATTTAATTAGGGTGGTGCCGTGGTGCTGACGAATGACGTCGATGATCACACGGGGCAGCTTTTCCTTACGCGCCATTTCGACGCCTTCTTTGACGTGCGCTTTGATCACGAGGGCGCTCATCGAGGGGTTCTTCTCATCGTGCGGGTTCGCACCGTCGCGCTGGTTTTCGGTGAAATATGCGGGTTTAACTAATTTACCGATATCATGAAAGAGGCAGCATACGCGGCAGAGTAGGGGACTCGCGCCGATAGCGGCAGCGGCATTTTCAGAGAGGTTGGCCACCATGAGACTGTGGTGATAGGTGCCAGGGGCTTCCATCTGCATACGGCGCAGGAGGGGGTGGTTGAAATCGGTTAGCTCGAGTAGAGTAATTTCGGTGGTGATCTTAAAAAGCTGCTCGAAGACGGGCAGCAAACCGACGGCCAGAATACCTGTGAGCAAACCGACGACAAGGGCGACAAGTGTCTGCTGACCGACAATGCCAAAGGAGAAGCCATTGAGGAAGCCGATGGCCGCAGCAGCGATAGCTGCTGTCGAGCCAGCCACTAGTCCCGCACGGACGAGTTTTGAACGTTTGCGGACGTTAGTCGATACATAGGCACCGACGACGCCCGAAAGAAAAGCTATGAGAATGAACTCGACTGAATTGTTCTGAATGATGCCGAAGACGACTGCGATGATCAGCGCCGAGAGCACGGCGGGGGCACCTCCTACTAGCACGGCCACGATAATCGGTGCGAGTGCGTAAGGTGCCACATAGGGTAACATGCTCAGCGAAGGTCGGCTATTGATCAGCGCGCTTTCGCCGATCTCCATGATTATCCGGATAATTAATAAATTGAGTAGGATACTGAGAGCGGTTATGGCGATGGCTCGATTGCGCTTATGTAGCTCGCGCAGACCTTGCTTTACGTAAATGTAAACGGCGATCAGGAGGATCGTGGTCAGCATGAGTCGTTCGATGAAGAGTTGATTGAAGATCAGCGAGTTGCCGCGGCGGTCTAGTTCGACTTGTCGGTAGGCTGCGAGACGCTCCATGTCGGCGTCCTTAATCATGGTTCCTGGCTCGATCAACGTGTCTCCTTCATTGAAATCGATTAGGCTAGGTTCTAGTTGGTCGATGGCTCGCTGGATCGCACGATTAGTGCTGATCGCACTGTAGAGAAGGTTGGGCTCAAGGCCTTCACGAAAGATGTCGAAGAGATCGCGCGCCGTGGTAGAGTTACCTGAGAGTGAGTTGATCCTTACGCGCAGCGCGACGAGCGCATCGGCCAAAGAGCGAGCATCTGGCAGATTGTAGCGGCCATCCTCATCGACGAGTTGAATGACGGTTACCTGTGGTCCCACCGTCTCGGAGCTCTTGGCCGAGTAGATGCCGTCCTCGTAGATTTCTTTGAGCACAGAGAGTGCGTCGTTGAAAAGCGTGGACCGTTCCTTGGGTTTCGTCTGCTTTGTGAGTTTAGAAATGGACTCTGCCTCGACTGCTAGTTGGTTCGACTCAATCAGTGTCGTCGCAGTTTTTAGGAGTTCGGCTTGCAGGACTTCGTCGCCCTCTTTTTCAAAGTCGATTTGGTTTTTCGCGATACTAGAGTTGAGCTCGTTGATAAATTGGCGAAATTTTTCAAACGGCTCGAAGGTGCGCTGGAAAACCGGTGGCACTTGCGCGCGGGCTGCCGACGCGTTGGCCTCGGCCATCACTTCGCTTTCGTATTGAAATTGGAACTCGGAAACGACTCGTGTCTGCGCCGCTTGGTTGAGGATGATGCGTGGCCCCTTCGGTTTTTGTCCGAGGTAACAGATGGTGATGACGAGGGCCGAAAAAAGAAGAAAGAGGCTGACCTCAATTAACCGGCTAGTCTCGAAAAAGTGCGAGGTGGCCGATTCTTTGCCGCGGCCGACATCCTTGCGCGCGCCACTGGGGCCGTCTTTGGATTTACGCTTTTTGTTATTTTTTTTAGTGAAAAAAGCCATAGTGAAATGTTTTATTGGGGAGCTATAGCCGCAGTAGGTTAGATTAAGCTATTGCGTAAGCGTTGATAATATCTTGCACGAGCGGGTGGCGGACGACGTCTTGGCCATCAAAGTAAAAGAGGTGTATGCGCTCGATGTCTTTGAGCACGCGGGTGGCCTCTTTCAGACCCGATTGCTTATTGCGCGGTAGGTCGGTTTGGGTGATGTCGCCCGTTATCACCATGCGACTACCGTCGCCGAGGCGGGTAAGGAACATCATCATTTGCTCGTGAGTGGTATTTTGTGCCTCATCGAGCACGACGAATGCATTGGCGAGGGTGCGGCCACGCATGTAGGCGAGTGGCGCGATCTCAACGATACCGCGCTCGACTAGTTGCATGGTTTGCTCCTTGCCGATCATGTCGTTCATGGCGTCGTAGAGAGGGGTAAGGTAAGGTAGAATCTTTTCCTGTAGCTCGCCAGGAAGAAAACCGAGCGCCTCGCCCGCTTCGACTGCGGGGCGGGTCAAAATGATACGTTCGACGCGACCCTCAAGTAGCTCGCGCAGCGCCATGGCCATGGCCAAGTAGGTCTTACCGGTGCCAGCGGGACCGATACCGAAGGTAACCGGGTGCGCGTCGATCGCTTGCAGGTAGCGTTTTTGATTGAGCGTCTTGGGCACGACGCTCTGGCGTTTGAGTTTGATGACGAAGGGATTGCGGTAGATCTCACGCAGCTCGTCGCCCTTGCCCTCGGCCACGCAGCGTAGTGTGTAGTGAAAGTCAGAACTACGGATGCGTAGGCCTTGCGCGCGGGCGGCTTCGAGTAGTTCGAAGACTGCCTTTAAGTTAGCGATGCCCTCGATCTTACCATCAACGGTAACCCATTCGTCACGACTTGCTATGCTGACGCCTAGGCAGTGCTCGGCTTCTTCAAGGTTACGTCCGTCGTCTGCATAGAGCAGGCTCAACTGACGGGCGCTGGAAAAGTGGATCGTCTCGGACGGCATACTTTTATATTTGGGCTTCGACGCAGGCGTTCAGGCGCTGCCACATGGCATCCATTGAGTCTGGAAGGACGCGAGTATTGCTGATGACTGGCATGAAGTTGGTGTCACCGTTCCAGCGCGGCACGACGTGACAATGTAAATGGCAAGGGATACCTGCACCCGCGGCGTCGCCAAAGTTGAAGCCGGTGTTGAAGCCGTCAGGGCTGAGGGCCCGACTGAGGATGTTTTGAGCTTCCATGACTAAGTCGATTAGTTCGTGGCGCTCCTCATTGCTGAGGTCCTCAAGTCGAGCTACTTCGCGGAAGGGCAACACGAGTAGATGGCCTGCATTATATGGATAGCGGTTCATTACAATGTAATTGTGCATGCCGCGATGCAGAATATACTCTTTAGCGTCATCGCCTGTTTCTGTAATGTGGGTAAATGGATTACTGCTTTCTTTCGGGTTTTTGGGCGCAAGGATATAGGGCATACGCCAATAAGCGTGGAGCCGCTCCATCGAGGAAGGGAGCTGTGTAGATGTCTGTATAGGTATGGATTCGTCCATAAAAAGAGCGGTGGACAATAGAGTCCTTAGAAGCCCGCGTCGATGGTTAATTCAGGGCCTTAAAAACGCCTTTTCGGGGTTGCTTTGGTGCTTAAGCGTGGCAAATCTTTGCATTTCATTTTGTGCCATCATCCAAGTATCTCGCCTGTTTAATTCCGTGACGAAGCCAATCAAATCCCAAAACTTCAAGGACATCCTGCCTGAACAAATTGCGGCCTTTAGCCTGATTGTCGGTTTCGCTCTCTACACTGCCTGGGATCAGATGTATTGGTG
>Ga0302125_10001078_pt1 | contig 14019 bp, 16 predicted proteins | sample CB4_surface_MG_FD_203111 | JGI IMG/M metagenome (GOLD analysis project Ga0302125, IMG submission 203111) | Marine microbial communities from Western Arctic Ocean, Canada - CB4_surface | ecosystem: Environmental > Aquatic > Marine > Oceanic | place: Canada: Western Arctic Ocean | collected... | reverse complement strand
CAACTTGCCCTGAACCAACCGAACCACGCAAGTTAGGGCTGCTGCTTAAAGTTATCTTAACAAATCCGCCGCTCTGAAACAAGGCTCCTGTCTCAAGACCCGAGTCATCAGTTTGTAGATCCGTTAGAGTTAGCGTCGTGGCCCTGAGATCCCCAGGGTTTTGCATCTGTTCCAGATACACCGAGAAAGAACGCACTAACTCTGCAAAATAGTTTTGCATGTATTGCGGCGGCGGAACTGGGAAGAACGGTCGAGTAAGACGCCGGGACATTAACGCCTCCCGTCAGTTCGGATATCAACCCTCGGAGAACCCAAGCGCCAAGTCACCTCAAGTTCATCAGAACTAATCTTGAACCGCATCTGTCTGCCGCGGAGCCTGAAATATAACTGCTCTGTTCGTGCGCCTACAGCCGCAGCTTGAGTCTTAACAAAAGCATCCGTCTGACTGCTGCTGTAAGTCCCATCGGGGGCGTTCTTAACGTCCAGAGTTATGTTTGTTTCAGGAAGAATAGCTGTAGAGTTCTTGAAGTCCACATCGGGGATCATCTTGCGGATAAACATAAACTGCTCACCGTCCCCAATGTCCATGGGGCTAGATTGAATGTAGGCGTTGATTGCAGAAGCGGGGTTCGTGGTCCCATCATCAAAACCCAACTCGTGTTCGTACAGGAACCCATCGTTATTGGCTGCGATAGGGAAGTCAAAGATGCCCCGATCAACCCAAGCAGTGCGCCCAAAGGTGCCATAGTACCAGACCTGCTCGAGGTAGTTGTAAACAACATATTTATCCACCTCAAGGCTGTTTGCGCTTGGGTAGAACCACCAAACCTCAGAGTGCTCTGTGTTTAAACCTACGTTGATTTTCTCCAGCTGACCCTCGTTTAAGTCAGAGAACACATAGTCTCTAACCGAGCAAGGTAGCCTCTGAACAGCCCCACTATAAACATAGAACTCCGAGCGACCCATCCAAAACACGTTGTCGTCCACCGCAATTGCAGCGTTCGGCCCAGCAATAGTAATGTTTTCTGAAATCGCTGTCACACCAAAGGTAAACGGGGGCCCTAAGTACTGCATTGCGTACAACGTAGTGTCGGTCATAACCAAGACTTGTTGGCGTGTCTCGATGGCAGTAACAATCTCGGACCCAGAGCCAAGCTGCAACTCACCCGCAGTGTTCGTTGCGGTTGCAGACCAGTCAGTAATAGATTCTTGGGACGAGAACCGTATGGTCAAGGGATCTTGTACGCCAGGGTTAGCTTCTGTGTCACAGCCGAAAGCAATAACGTGCCGATCCCTGTCGGAAATTAGAATTTGTTTTGCAACGGTAGGGATTTTAGGAAGCGTGGACAATGTCGTGATATCCACGGCCCTGGTGCCTAGACCACCCGTAGCGTCCCAGTAATATATCCCGCCGTCTCTCACGTTGATCAGAAGGTCTTCGCCAAAGTTGTCGTTAGACCACAGCCGTAGAGTGTTTGAAACAATTGGACTCGTAGAAGCAGAGCCCCACGTTCCGCGGCTCCATGTCCCTGCACCCCAACCAGATGCGTTTACAACAACGTCCAAACCCGTGTTGATCTGATACGCACCCACAACAGAAGTGCCTCCGTTTCCCGTGTCCGAGCCATTTGCAAGCACCGGAACAACGGGTGCGTTAATAAGACTGCCAGCGGTTCGGGCGGTGATATGGTATGAGTTAGCGTCCACGACTAGGCTGATTTGATACTCTTGGTTAAGAACAGCCGCCGTAATAGTACCCCCAAGGGTAGCGGCCCCGGTAAACGTCACAAAGTCATCCGCAACAGCGCCATGCGCCGTGTCTGTAATGACCAAGGTACTTGATCCGTTTGTAGCAGCGAAGGTCACATCTCCAGCCGCAGTCGTGGCTCGGAGAGGCGTAATGTCGTTATACTCTCCGCCTCTATCAATGTAGTATTTCAGGTTTGTGCCGACGCCCATGAACTGATCACGGTCAAGCGTCACCCAAGGGTGGAGCGCCCTAGCAGTGCCAAGGTAATTGTCAGACCCGCGCTTTTGCCAACCGCCAATCTTCTCAGGAAAGCCCTTTTGAAACCGAACATAGTCGATATCAAACCAGCCGCCTTCGTTGGTGTAAGCAGTAACCTCTCGGTTAACTCCCGGCTTAAATTGTAATTTGGATAGAGGCATTGATCACGATACATCCTCATAAGTAATAAACGCTTTTAGTGAGTCATCCGCAGTAACTGTAGTCGCGACCAAAGCAACGCTCTCTTCAAGATACATCGGGACATCCCGTGTTATAACGTCAAGAGTTGCGCCCTGCGCAACAGCGATCTGGCGAACTATCTCGCCGCCTGCCAAGGTTAAAGTCACGTTTTCCGCCGCAGACGTTGATACGTTCACAAACTTCAGAGCAATGATTCGATACACATGCCCTGAAGCAGGGGCGGTGAGCAGAGTGAGTCCAGAGCGCAAGATAAAAGAAGTAACTGTGCTGTTACCCAATACCGAGGTCGCCGCTAGAATGTTAGGGTTTGCCATCGTTTACTCCTAGAATAATATGCTGAATGTGAAGGCTCTAGCAGCCGTAGCAACGGTAGAAAAAGCCAAAGTTCCATTGCCATCTGTAGTCATAACCTGCCCGTTCGCACCGTCTGAAGTAGGAAGAGTTAAAGCAGCTACAAAAGCTTGCAGATTAGCGTCATACGCCAGTACGTCCGTGCCTATAACCACGCCAAGGTTGGTTCGTGCGCCAGATGCATTGCTTGCGCCTGTGCCGCCGTCCGCAATAGCAAGGTCCGTGATCCCAGCAACGGTGCCCCCAGTGATCGACACGTTGTCCATTGCTAGGTTGTTTGTAAGGCTCGTTACTGCGGCTCCCGCACCAGCGCCATCACAATACACGATGTTTACACCCGCACTGCTTGAAACCGCAGGGATCACAACACTCGCCCCACTGCCTTGCGTCACTGTCACTGCAACATTTGTCTGGTTGTAGAAGAAATAGATGTGTTCGTTTGTGTTCGGCGCTATTGTGAACGTCACTGCCCCAGATGGGGAACCTGTGAGAACTATGACCTTGTGCTGTCCTTCAGTTAGATTGCCGTTACCTGTGGTCAGCGTGTAGGAATTAACTCCCCCAAGAGAAATGGACAGAACGCCGTTAGTAAGTCGGTCTATGATATTAAGGTTGTTGTTTGTAGTCGTGCCCCATGTGCCCGACTGCTCACCGTTTCTGATAAGCTCTAACCCAGTATTCGATGCGTATGTACTAGCCATTTATTCTTTCCTATGCCGCAATCGGAGTCCAAATTTGATTTACACTGGGAACGATGTCGCCCCACAGTATCACATTCCCAACTTCACCACTAGCCTGAACTCCAGTTAATGTCACGATGGCACCGCCAGTAACACTTTTGAGGCCGTTTACTATGCCGTTCATGGTCGGAGATGTTACCGCGATATTCGCCGTTGTCCGCTGTATAACAGTCCCAAGAGACATAACTGTCGGGAAGCTAGCTGCTACAACAAGAGAACCACCCGTTACAATGACCGCGCCGTTAAGCGTTGCGGTGGCCTCGAACCCTGTAATGGATACCGTGACACCAGTGCCTTCGACCACGGTCACTGAGCCGAGGCCCGTGGTGCCTACAGAGGCTCCCGCGTTAATAACGGCCCCGGTGCCTACGTTTACCGCTACAACGCCGTGCGTAGCCGTAGCCTGCACACCCGTTACGGCTAGAGATTGACCCGTGGTTACAGCAACAGAGCCTACAGCAGCCGTGCCTACGACACCAGTTGCACTTACTCGTGTAGCTGACGCATCGTCAGCTATTGGGACTTGAGCAATGGCTACTGCGCCGAAAAACATGGGTTATCTCCTAGCTAGGCTTGGTCGGCCAGTCGTTATCGCTGACATTAGGCCAGTTGTCGTGTTCTGTAAAGTTTCTCAACGCGGCTCTGTACTCAGTCATTTCAGTAGTTAAAGTTACGTCTGATAGCGCAAAGTAATCTGTCGCAGCCAGCAGCGTGTTGCGCTTCTCACGAACATTAGACGCAATAACACCGTCACGCTCTGCGACATCTTCAGAAGTCATGTCTACTGCTTGATGGTTTAAGACCCACTCGCCGCTAACTAACTCAGGTGTCCACGACTTGACTAGCTTTTGGTCTGCGCCAACAGTCGGGTTTGTTTCCATTACTGGGTACACACCGTAGTCAACCAAGATAGCGTCCTTGGGGGTTTTCGGAAATGAAGTGTTTGGGTTGTCTTTCCGAAGAAGGCCGATTGAGTATGGGTATTTCTCGACCTCCCCGTTGGTGATTAGTGCATACATAGTCATTATCCTTCTACGTCTGAGCCAGATGTTACTGCGCCATTAACTGTGAAATCACCGCCGCTACCGGAGTTAGTACCTAGTGATGTTGTGCTTTCAAACTTCATGTAAATTAAGGGAGTAGGAATATCACCCGCATCAATGGCAGGTTGAAGGTCTACTGGATATCCAAGGCCATCCACAAACTTTAGGCGATTGGATTCTTGGGAGAAGTCAATGTATTCTGTGGAGTAATAGAAAAAGGCTAGGGGCGAATCCGCAAGTGATGATCCAGCGGTGCTGGAAGCGCCAAGTACCGTCAGTCCTGCATGTTCTATTAAGGCGTTTGCACTGTAAGTGTTCCATGTTACTGACAGACTTTCCCCAGCTTTGTAGAAATGCCTTTTGGACGTGCTTGATGTGTCAACAGAAAATAGAAAAACATTCCATATTCCCGCCGTTGCTTCTATAGATGGCATAGTCCCTTTTACTATGGCTGCTGCTACTGAATTTGTGAATTGAAGGTAACTTGAATCGGTTGTGGATGAATTGCTTGTGTCAAAGCTAAACAGTTTAGAGCTATTACTTCCTGAATAGGGGTAAACTCGACTACCAGAAGATTTGAGAGCCATCACAACTGTTGCTGTCTTTGTGTCAGGCGTGGAGATAGTCCTCTGTAGGTTGTTGGCTGCACCACCTGACCCACTCCATTTCACACTCCTCGCCCAATACTCACTACCACCCCTAGCGCCAGCATAAGGCCCAGAGTTGACCGTGAAGTCCCCGCTTGTTCCTAAGTTATTGCCAGCATCATCTGCACGTAAAGGCAGGTAGACCAGAGGGCTTGAGCCTGTGGGTAGTTCACCAGACTCGCCTAAGTACTTGGGCTTGTCGGTATCAGCGTCCCAAAAGGGATTGTCTACTGATAGGTCGATGTACTCATTCGTCAAATAAACTTCGCCAATCTGACCTTGAAACCAGTTAGCTGAGTCAGACCTTGCAATTCTATTTTCATTAAGCAGAGAAAATGGAATATTTACGTTGTCGGTTTGCACCTGAGAAAACATACTTGATGCTTCTTTACCATTAACATATACATGTATATCACCAGTTTCAACATTTGCACTGACATTTATATACAGTCCTACACCAGCATTAGTTACAGGGGCAAATGCCGCACCAACTCTAAAAGAACGACCATTAGCAGCGCTGTTACCCCTTATATCTAAAAACCCAGCTGCTGCCATAGATATTTTTATATAGTCGCTAGTAGCACCAGAATTATAAAAGAATAAAACAGCCTCACCGTTTCCCACTACACCAAACCTAAAAAAAGCACTAATGGTTATTTTTTTTCCATCAGCCGCACCAAGTGTTCCTCTATACAAATAATCAGCAGCCCCATCAAACGTACTAGCCGCAGCATTATACTGATTAGGCCCACGACCACTACGAGCAACAATCCCATTGAGCGTGAAGTCACCACCTGTGCCATCATTGCGGCCCGGGTCCGCTGGGTCATCCATAGGTACGCTAAGGATACCGCTGGTTGGCGGCTTGACGTATAGGCCATCAGCATCAATGAACAGGCGTCGGTTGTTTTCTACAGAGAGATTACGGTAGGTGTAATCTAGGTAAACGCCAGCGAGGCGACCTTGAAGATTGGCTTGAACTGAGCCATTCACAGTATTGATATACCCACCTACTGCGTGTTTAGTAGATGTGAAATCAATATTATCATTTGTGTATGTTACCCAGACTGAACTAAATAAAACATCATTGATATAAACAGAACGGTTGGAAGTGTTTGCAAGGTCTATACTAAGCAATAAATTTGACCAAGTATTTTTTGGGATAGCGTGAGAAGAACCATCTACTAACTTTACATCAAATATTTTAGTCCCAGAAGAATTATTGGCTGTAACGTGAGCCTCGTTATTCCCACCTGTATCCAACAAAACATGAAAAGCATTAGTAGTTGTAAACACAGTCGAACTACTTTCATTAGTCCAATAAACCCAACAACTAAAAGTAAACGTCTTACCATCTGCATTACCCACGAGATCACTGGACCGAAGCAGGTAATCATTAGTCCCATCAAAGTCTACGCCAACCGCCTCAACTGTGCCACCGCCAGCAGCAGCGGCTGTAGTAAGTAACCTACTAATATTGCTCATACCAGTTACCCCGCCGCATCAATTGCCAACGCACCGTACCATGTAGTCCCGCCGTCTGTCGTTGTGAAGACAAGAATATCGGTTTCGCCAGAAGCGGGTGCATCAGGCGCAGTAGCGCCAGCAAAGTCAACGCCAGAAGGATATGTGATTGTGTGTGTGCCACCCGCCGTCAGGCGGAGCATAAAGCCAAAGGCCGTGCCGCTGGCTGGTGGGTTGGTAAATGTGAATGTAGTGTTGCCCGTAGTGCTTAGAGCAAACACGTTGCCTGTTTCACAGTTAACCGCTGGAGATGTGCCAGAAAGTGCAACATATGTCTCATTGTAGCTAACAGCCTTAAAACCCGTGGTGCCAGCGGAAACACCGGAAAAGCTCAAAACTCCAGATCCATTGGTCTGAAGGAACTCACTTGCGTTACCTGTGTCTGGTGGCATCGTCATAATGTAGCTTGTAGTAAGCGTGGTTGGCGCTTGGAACGCTGCGTACTCTCCGCCAGCCGCGTCTTCCATCCGCACCGAGCCTTGAGCGGCGATGTTAATCGTGCCAGTAAACGTAGGGCTGGCAATCGGGGCCAAGTTGGGAACAGTAGCCAGCTGCGTACTCGTCACCGTGCTTACAGCAACCGCACCACTGCCATCGGAAATCAAAGCACGGTCAGCCGTAACGCTAATCGTACCCTGCTTTGCGTCGATCTGCGTCTGGATGTTCGAGGACACGCCATCAACAAACGGGGCTACATCGCCTAAGTCTCTGTTCCTAGTCATCGGTCATCCTCAAAGTTTGTCATCTTCAGTATTAGGTCAGTAACCGTGTTCTGTAAAGTCTCGCGAAGATTCTAGTCTGGCAACGAAGGCCATACGATATCATTCGGAAAGCCCTCCTGCTCCGTAATGTCCCGCAAAGCCTGACGATACGTTGTCATGGCTGCGTCCATAGTCACATCAGTCAGCGCAAAGTAATCTGTTGCAGCCAGCAAGCCATCACGCTTAGTGCGATTGCCCTCTGCTACCTTAGCATCAAGACCAGCTTGATATGCAGTCTCATGCTCTGCCTTGGTAGTCGTTACGCCATCCTCAGTCGTGTCAGCGAACATATCTCTGGCAACGTACTTTTCAACCCAGTTGCCATTGGCATCCTGCTCAACGCCATCACGGGCAGATGATTGATATGCGCCTGTCGTAGCCGCTGGTGAAGCCAAGACAGCCTCTAGGTTGAGGCCAGCAAGTGTTGCAGTCTTCCATGTGCGAGGTAGGGAGACGTTGTTGTAGTGGCTCCGCCATTGCCCTTGGGTTTTGACTTCGCCTGTTTCTGTGTGTCTGTATTCACTCATTAGATTGATCCTTTCATATGAGTTTGATTATGCCACCGCATAGTAAATGTAGGCTGCACTAGATACGTTGATGTTTGTAGCGCTGATCTGATTAACAATGAAGCCACTGCTATCTGGGTCAATGCTATCGTCAGACACTTCTGCTGTCGTTGTGTTGAGGCTTAGGTGTGGGTCATTACCAGTTACAATGCCACGAAGTGAGTCCCAAACATACCAGTCGCCTGTGCTGTCAGTGCGCTTGATGAGGATGAACCTCGCACCTGTTGTAAAGCCAGCGTTGATGGTTTGGCTTGAGCCGTTACCCGTGTAGCTCCCCACCTTACTCACACCATCTAGGCTTGCGAAGAGGTAGGCTATGTAGTTTTGACCACTGGCATTAGAGGAAGTGCCTGCTGTGTTTATGGTGAAGGTTGTCGGGCTAAAGGACATAAAGGAAGGACTACTAAAACTATCCGCCTCGTTTAACTGCCCGTAATTTGCAGATGTCATAGCAAACCAATTTGTTGTAGACCCCCTGTTCTTGAAAATAAGAAGTTCAGGCGAAACACCTAGATTATGATTTACAACTAGCCCAGAACTTCCCGTCCCCGAGTAACAAACAGCATCGAAGAAGGAAGGCGCACGTTTCCACATCCAGTCTACATAACTATACGATGAATTATTAAATAACCCACCACTGCCGCCATCACTACCAACTTGAAAACCATTTTGTTTAGTACCGAAAACTACACCATTAACAATACTGTTTCCCGGATTTTTACTATAAGTTCTTAAATAGAAGGGAGTAGTCAAACGAGTATTAACACCACAGCCAAATGAACCACTAGTCCTGTTGAAAGTCATCAAATTATCGACAACTATGTTTGAAGTGATCTCTGCGGTAGCCCCTGTGCCAGCCCTTGTATTAACATCAAACACCTCAGTCCCAGCCTCAGGTAAAGCAAGTTGTCCACGCCTGACTGCCATGTAGATGTAAGTACCATTGTTGGAACTATATAGGGCGTCTAGGCCAGACCTGACTTTAAAGCCATTCGGTTGCGGGGTAACACCTGCATAGGATGGCGTTGCTTCTGCTCCGCTGGTGTTAGCAAGAAGGTCTTTTTGACTATATGAGGAAACATCATCGCCACTATTAACCCAGCCCCGCATAACATCAAGGATCAACCAATCTTCCGCTGAGTCTGTCCTCTTAATCATTATCCACTGAGGCTCAAAACCAAGATCAATCTCAGTGTTTCCAGAGTTCCCAGTATAACTTCCACACTTGATAATATCTTGGTCACCATCAGGGCCGAACGTCCCGTCTGAATTGTTGTGGGCGAATAGGTAGGCAACGTATGTGCTGCCAGAGGCGTTAAAAAATGCTCTATTGGCGGCTTCAGACCCAAGAGTAAAAACAGATGATGTTTGGGTAGAATGCTTTCCAAAGGCACGCCAGTTCAACTGTTCGTAAGTCAGATTAAGAATAAGGCTATTCGATTGCGTGCTGGTTTCAGTGCAATCCTTGTGGTACACCATCCAGTCAGTTCCTGCGGTGCTGGTACACTTTACAAAGATACTGCCTATTGTAGTGTTTAGAGAGTGTGAAATTTGCCTGTTAAGAGTATTGTCCCCAGTCCATGTCACGCAATCAAAAAACTTAGGGGCCTTCCGAAATGTCCAAGAGGCGTAGTTGTTACCTGTTCCGTTTATTTGGTAGGCATCGTTTCCAATAGAAAAGCCATTTGAGTTAAAGGCTGTAATGGAGCCAGCCCTCGCATTAGTCCCATCGGTGTTGTCTGGTCTTAACTGGTTTAAGACGCCCCTCTCTGTATCATAAAGACCACCGGGGTAGCCTTGGTTGCGAACTTTCGCCCAGACCAAGCCACCTTCGCCAGAAAGATCAATGCCATTATTTATAGTTTGAGAACTACTGTTTCCATCCCACAAATAAGTGCTGAACACCTCAGTAATATCAAGGCCAGCACCGCCAGCATTGCCAGCAGCGGCTTGGAGCATCTTTTTCTTAGTAGCCATTTTGTAAGCTCCTTATGCTAGAGCCTGACCAGCTGTAAACCCGTACCAATTGCTTCCGCCGTCCCTAGAAGTGAACACAAAAATGTCTTTCGCACTAGCAGTGGCTGTTAATGTTGGTGCTGTAGCGGCAGGCCAGTCTACGCTGGAGGGCCATGTGACCGAGAAGCCAGACGCAGAGGCATCTTGAATGATCTCAATGCTGAACGTGTAGCCAGTGCCAGACGCTGGTGGGTTGCTAAATGTGAATGTGGTGTTTTCTGTTAGCACATGGCTGAAGCTGTTACCGTTGTGGCAGTTGACCGTTGTGGCGTTGCTTGTGGATGTAACCGCAACATAAGTCTCGTTGTAGCTAGTGGCTATAAGTTCGCCTCCAACTGACAGGTTGCCTGTCGTAGCCCCGCCAGCTTTGGGCAAGGCGGCGTCGGCTGTCGTGGTTGTTGTGGTCAGAACAGCATCTCTGGCAGCAACATCTACTCCATCTACTGTGCCTGTAACGCCAATGTTACCTGTTACGTTGATACCTGTGGCTTCTGTGGCGATTTTACTTGAATTGTCGTAGTATAAGCTAACTGCGCCGTTTTGAACGAAGTTAGCCATAATCTCAGTACCACCCGCATTATTAACACGGAAAACATTAGTCTTAATGTTAAGGTTTCCTACACCACTATCTTGAATGTAACTGTCAGAACCATCATGAAAAATCTCTAAATCATTAGACGCGCCAAAGGTCGCCTTTACGTTGTCGCCAAAAGCTAAGTCACCCGTCATCGTCCCGCCAGCTAAGGCTAGTTTAGCCGCCAGAAGAGTGTTCGTCTCAGCCTGAGTGTAGGTGTTAGCTACAGAAACAGGGCCGTATACAACGATATCAACCGTGTCACCAACCAGAGCGCCTGTGCCAAGAACAATTGTAGTTCCATTCGTAGCTGTGAAATCTGCGGCGCTTAACCTTGCGCCGTTTAAGAAAACCTCAACAAGACCAGCCGTATAACTAACTGTAAACGTAGTTTGACTGGCTGTAGCAGTGAAGGTGCTTGTCTGGAAGATCGTCGGCTGTATGTCAGCAGCGATTGCAGAAACAAACACAACCGCACTGCCTGACAAAGATATAGCCGCGCCGCCGCCGCTGGTTTCAGAAGGATTACGAGTGAGAGTTGTTCCTGACGCAGTGTATGTACCCGCACCAATCTCCCAGTTTGTTGTCCCGTCCTCTATAACGTAACGAACGGAGTCCCCATCGGAAACTCCTGCGCCAGCAAAAGACTGGTATGACGCGATTGCCGAGCCAAGAGTGATCGTCCCGGTCCCAGTGGTCGCGGTTGTCATCTTAGCTCGGTTTACTAATACTACCATGTCTTCAGCCCCTTAATCGTTTAAGCGATACGGATAAGAGCGTTCGCCGCGTCTGGGTTCGGGAATACAATCTGGAAGTCACCCGCTGTGGAAGACTTGTCAGAGCCAAAATCCAGAACCACAATAGAGTTTGCAGTGTTCGTTCCCGCTGCGGCGGAGCTATTGTAGATCAAAGCGCCACGAGCGGTAATAGTAGCAGACGTAAACGATTTGTCCGTGAAGTCTGTGAACGCTGTTGTTCCAGAAGTCGTTGGAGTTACGTTAACCAAAGAGTTGGTTGCTGTACTGCCCGCAGGACCGCCAGAGGTGTAGGTTCCAGAAGTTGCTACTTCGTTGTTACCCGCGCCAAAAACCGCCGCCGTGGTTGCCGCCGTAAAAGCCGCGCTATTAGTATACAAAGCAATCTGGAAAACATCTCCAGTTCCGTTTGTAAAGTTGTGTGTTGCTTGCATCAGTTCTTGCTTGAACGATGTGCACATAAAATTTCCGGTAAAGGCCATATCAGAGTCTCCTTATGAGTTCAGCCAGTTCAGGATGACCCGCATCCGTTAACGCATTCCAAACCGTAGTACGGTCACTTTCTATAGATCGACGCATATAATGCGCCACCAACTTTTCAACCTTCTTCTCAAACGCATAAGCTTGATCTCTAATAGCTGGGGGAGCAGTGTCTGAAACAGCGATGATTTTTCCAACACACTCTTCTGCAAGCTCTTCAGGTGTAAACCCACGCTTGTTAGTCGTCTTAACCGATATCACATTTTCATACCGAGGTAAATCTAGGTTAAATTCTAAACTCATTGTCTGGCCCTTATAACCTTACCTGTGCGATACTCATCTGTAACTTCTTTGGCTTCTCCAAGCATCTTAACACCATTCATGGCTTCTTGGAAACGACTATTATACATAGCCATTACATCCTGCTCGCCCTTCATGTAGATATACGCCTCGATCAACGCCCCGTAAAGTAGAGCCATCTCCGCATTTGTACTAAGCCAGGTCTTCTCTGTGTCCGTGCCACTTGTGATGCTGACAGGGCGGTAGAAGTAGTGAAGCTCGGCTGTATACCCCACGTCAGGTGTCGGAGCCAGCAAGAAGTTAGTGACATCAAATTGGCAATAATATCTAGGAGCCCCAGTGGTAGTGGGGTCCGGTGTGTAAGTCTGCACAAAGCTGGGATCCTTGAACTCAGCAAAGAACATGTCGCCATACACAATTGGGTTGCCCGTAGCCGTTCTCAAACTTAAAGAGAACGGGGCTAAGAAATCATCAGGAATCCTTAGATACTGATATCCTGCGGTGACCGTTGCTGTAGCGTTTCTGCGAAACAAACTAAGCTGTACATTTTTTAAAATACGTTCTTCTGACAATCTAATAAACAAAGGAATGTTGGTTACAAACCCTGTTTCTTCGTACTCCGCATAGTCTTTAATCGCTTGCTTTAACTCGCCGTATGTAAAACTCATGTTGTAACCACCGTAACTACTCCGACTTGTCCTTCAGCAACTAAGGTACTCGGAGGACTAATTCCAGGGATGTAAGCGAACCCCACAGGGTTCCAACCCCACTGTATCGCCCGTTGTGCTGCCAAGCCCGTCTCTGGGCGCGGGTTCAACAACGCTTGTGGATCCGGAAAAGCTTTTGGAGGAAACAACTGAGGCTGTTTCGTCTCAAACTCGTCAGGACCAACCTTGGCTCCCGTCCACTCCACCTTCATCTCACGAAGGCGGTAACGGCGACCAGACCGATCCGATATTCCCCAAGCATTCTTTCCCGCTGCGTAAGGCATTAGACCCTCAAATAGCTCAAGCTAGGTTGCAGTCTCAACGGAGTACGGCCCTGATCCTCGTCCGCAGCGCGTTGGAACTCTTCTTCGTAGATAGTTTTTAGCATTTGAACCCGATCCGGAGCGCGTTTAACTGCCATGTAGTAAGCCAAGCCCGCTGCCATGCAAGGATAAAACCGGAACGGCATGTCCGTCGTGTTAACCAGATCGTCGGCGTCTTCAATTCTACGCACATAGTAGTAACGAATCTGATCAGTAGAGTTCTCCGGAACAGACCAGAGGTATAACTTAGGCTCGATCTGGCGATCCAGCCAGAACTGGCTGGGCCTGCCTTGCGTTGTCTTGTTCGGTAGGGTGGCGTAATCGCCGCGGCTAATTCTCTGTATTTCATAGTCCGTGTTATCTCTGCGCGTAACAACATCCAACAAATCGACAACGCCCGACTCTAGCGTGTACTCGGAGACGCCTTGTGTAACTGTGAAAAAAGCTTGCTTAACGGTCCACAGGTTTAGCCCTCGGTTCGCCCACTCTGCAAACATCAAGTTAAGAGACCGACGAGCAGTCTTAGCGTCGTAACCAGTGCGAACCTCTAGCCCGCACCGTTCATAAGCTTCTTCGATTATCTCAGCGACATCGAGGTTAAAGTCTCTTGAACCAGATGTTGTCATCTATTTATCCCATCTTCGTGTCACGGATACCGCGACCCGCCATTACGCAGCCACCGTTCTTGTACCGCACTATACCACCTTTGGCTTTTCCTTGCGACTTCTTTATTGCCGCCTCAGTTGGAGCGCCCTTAGATCCAGGGCTGCGCATGCGTTCTCCGCTGCCACCCTCTATGCGTTTTCTTTTGTTGTGAATATTGTCCCACAGACCCGCCATCTCAGTTCTCTCCCCTGGAGACTTGGAGATTTGGGTTGCCATTTGGCCTCGACCCATTGCCATTTGCGACCTCCCTTACTAAAAAATCTTGCCACATTGGCTTGATCATGTTGTAATTTTCGTCAACCTTGTACGACACAAGCGTCACGGCAGCGTTCATTTGATAAACCTGCAACGAAGCCC
>Ga0302125_10001069_pt1 | contig 14067 bp, 14 predicted proteins | sample CB4_surface_MG_FD_203111 | JGI IMG/M metagenome (GOLD analysis project Ga0302125, IMG submission 203111) | Marine microbial communities from Western Arctic Ocean, Canada - CB4_surface | ecosystem: Environmental > Aquatic > Marine > Oceanic | place: Canada: Western Arctic Ocean | collected... | reverse complement strand
CCTAAATTAGCCACTAGATAAATACCACCACCAAGCCCTACTGTGAGTACCGCTATAATGGCCAAAAATATTTGATAAATATAATTTTCAGGTGTTGGCACAAATTTTATGCAGACATCAATCATCAGGCCAATAATTATTGCATTTAAGATTGTTCCAATTCCAGGTTTTTGTTTTAAAGGTAACCACAACAATAAAACACCAATGCTTACAAATATAGTTATTATTCCAGTAGAAAAATCGACATTCAATGCAATACCTTGTGCAAGAACAGACCAGGGTGAGGCTCCAGCAAAAGAGACAATTAATAATCCCTCACCTAAACCAAATAAAGTTAATCCAAGACACAAAAAAAAGAAAGTTGAAATTTTTGGTTTAAGATTTAATGGTTTTTCAGAACTCCAATAAACTTTAGGAATATTTTTGATTTTCAAGAACATTTTTTAATAAATTACTTCTTTTAAAATTAAAGTCTATTATTGTTAACACTTTATGAAAAAATTTTTTATACTAATTTTCTTTTTAACATATTCACTTAGCTCTAATGCCCACATGGCGCATTATAATAAATTTAATAAAATTGAAATGGAGATTTTAAAAGATGGTGAAGTAATTGGCTATAATTACTATTTTTTTAAAAAGGATGGAGATAAGACAACAGTCACAAATCAAATTAAGTTTACAGTAAAGTTATTTGGGGCAACAATTTTTGAAATTGAAGGGTACGGAGAAGAAAAATATATTAAAGATAGATTGATTTCTTTTAATTCTAAAACACTTCAAAATGATAAAGAAAAATATGTAGATTTAGAATTTAATGAACAAAGAGATAAATTTGATATTCAAGGTTCTTCCTATAGTGGTGTGGCATCAACAAAAAACGTAATTGGAAACTGGTGGAGCCATAAAATTTTACAAACTGATAGTCAAATTAGCCCAGTATCAGGTAGTATCAAGGAACAGATAGTAACGTTTATCGGTAAAGAAAAAATTGAACTTTATGGTAAAACTTATGAGGTAGATCATTTTAAATTAACCTCAAAAGACATGTCTTTACCAAAAGATAAAAGACTTAATTTTGATATATGGTTTAATAAAAAAAATTCTTTAATTTTAAAAGTTACTTATTCTAGATTAGGAAATTGGGAATATAAGGTTAAAAAATTTGAATAAAATTATTTATTTATTTTATTAAAAAGATCTTGAGCACTTATCCATCCCGATTCTAATCTAGGTCCAACAAACCAATCTGCACAAACTCCAAGGTTTAACGAGGAATTCCAGTAACTTTTAATTCTTAAAGGTTTTGAGTTGGATGAATATTTCCAGCCATGATTTAATGAAAATAAAACTTTAGTTTTTTTGATACCTGTAAGTTTAAAAAACTGCTCAATCAAAGTTTTTGTGTTCAATTTATTATTGTCTCGATTTTTATTAATCTCTTTATTTGCCCATGAGTAAGTACTTTGTAGGGTCCAAAGATCATTTTTACTTTTAAAACGCATTTTACTATTTTCATTTCCAGCCCAACCTAAAATTTTATCATTAAAAAAATAACTACTGACATTAAGTTTACTTTTTTTTGTAGTCATCATGACAGTTATATTTGCATCCATTTTAATTTTTTTATTAATAAATGAATGTTTAATATATTTTTTTGAAAGTTTTTTTAATTGAGGGAATGGACAGGTTAATATTAAAGATTTATAAAATTTTATTGATCCATCTGAAAAAGATATTTCCCAAACTTTTTTTCTATTAGTAATTTTAATAACCTCACTACTAAAATTACAGTTAATATTTTTTAATAAATATTTACTAATTGCATTATTCCCCTTTTTACCAATTATCTTAATATGGTTCTTGTCCTCTTTTTTATTATCATTAAGAAAAATATGGTTTCCAGTCAACTTTTTAAGAATTTTTTTTGAAATTAAACTTTTTATAAAACTTTTAAATTGGATGCTTTTTGGTGAAATATACTGAACACCATGATCAAAGCTTTCATTCTTATTAAGCTTTTTATTAGATGATCTTCCCCCAACCCCTCTTGCCTTATCATAAACATCTAATGAATATTTTTTACTAAGGGAGTTTGCAATTGTTGCACCAGAAATGCCAGAACCAATAACACAAAAGTCCTTCATTTACCTGCAACTACCATACCTTCTATTAACATCGTAGGAGCATTTGTAGAATATTTAAACTCAAGATCGTCAGCTAAGGTAATGTTTTTGAATATGTCTTTAAAATTTCCAGCAATAGTTATTTCACTTACTGGATATTTAAACACTCCATTTTCAACCATAAACCCTGTGGCACCAACTGAATAATCTCCTGTAACTAAATTGCTTCCATGACCGATAGTTTCTGTAATGTATAGAGTTCTTTGATTTAATTTTAATAAGTCTTTGTATGAAATAGAACCTTTTTCAAAATATATATTACTTGTTCCACCACTTCTGCCATTTGACTTAAGATTTAACTTTTTCCCATTATAAGTATCTACTAGATAATGCTTTAAAATACCCTGATCCACTAATTTTAATTCATCAGTTTTTACTCCCTCAGAATCAAAATATCTTGATCCTAATCCTTTAACTATATTAGGTTTATCAAAAATATTAATTGAAGATGTAAATATTTCTTCATTAATTTTATCTTTTAAAAAAGATGTGCCTCTTGCAATAGAAGAAGCTGCTATTGCACTTGCAAAAACACTCAACATTCCTTTTGAAATTCTTCTATCAAAGACAATGCTAATTTTTTCACTTTCTATTTTTCTTGGATTTAATTTTTGTAGTGTTTTTTTTACTGCCGTTGCTCCAATTTGGCTAGGTTTTAACATATCATTTAGATGACAAGTGCTGGTAAATTCATAATCTCTCTCCATTTTATTATTAGCATCTTTTGCTACAGCAACACATGATGCTGAAAAAGAAGAAGACTTATAACCGTTTAAAAAGCCATCACTGCTTGCTAATATAAAATTTGATTTTGACTCGGAGAAACCAGTTTCTGTATTAATAATTTCTTTTTTTTGAAATGCAGCCTCTTCTACTTCTTTTAAATACTCAATTTTTTCATCATTCTCTATATGGTCATCATCATATAAATTTAGATCATTAATTTTATTAGCCAGTAAGTCTTTATCTGGTAATGAATTATATTCATCTTCTGGAGTAATTTTTGTTGTCTCAATACATCTTTCTACCAATGTCTTGATATTTTCTTCTGTAAGATTTGAAGAAGAAATACTTGATTTTTTTTTACCAATATAGGTTGTAAGACTAACACCTAGGCTATCTGATCTATCAGATTCATCTAATTTTTTATTTCTAAAGTTTACCGTTTCTGAAATCGAGTGCATAACAGCAGCAGTTGAATCTGTTGCTCCTAATTTTTTTGCTAAATCTATGCAAAAAGAAGCCTTCTTTTTTAAATAATCTTGATCTTTAACCATATGATTTATAATTGAGTTCCACCGACAGTCATTTTGTCAATTAAGATCGATGGTTGCGCCACACCTACTGGAACACCTTGTCCAGCTTTTCCACAGGTTCCAATACCTGGGTCAAGCATCATATTATTTCCAACTAATGAAACCTCTTTTAAAATTGAAGGACCATCACCAATTAATGTTGCTCCTTTAATGGGTGATCCTATTTTACCATTAATAATTTCATAAGCTTCTGTACAGTTAAATACAAATTTTCCTGAAGTAATATCCACTTGCCCACCCCCAAAGCTTACTGCAAATATTCCTTTATCAACCGATTTAATCATCTCTTCTTGAGAATATTTTCCATTTAACATCATTGTGTTTCTCATTCTTGGAAGAACAACATGTTTGTAACTTTCTCGTCTACCACTACCTGTTGATCTTGTATTCATTAACCTCGCATTTAGTCGATCTTGCATAAAATTTTTTAATATTCCATTTTCTATTAAAACAGTTTTTTCAGTTGGTGTCCCTTCATCATCAATTGTTAAACTTCCTCTTCTGTTATGAAGAGTTCCATCATCAACAATAGTAACGCCTTCACTAGCAACCCTTTGACCCATTAAATTATGAAAAGCAGATGTTTTTTTTCTGTTAAAGTCACCTTCAAGGCCATGTCCTATAGCTTCATGGATGAGTATTGCCGGCCAGCCCGATCCTAGAACAACTTTCATTTCTCCTGCTGGTGCAGGTTTACTTTCAAGGTTTACTGAAGCAATTCTAAATGCTTCATCACATACTTTTTTCCAATTATCATCTTTAAGATATTCATCATAGGATTGTCTTCCACCAATTCCATAAACTCCTGTTTCTTTTTTCCCATTTTTCTCAAGCATGACTGAAACATTAAAACGAATTAAAGGTCTAACATCTGTTAAAACCTCACCTCCAGATCTTATAATTTCTATAGATTTATGTTCACCTGCAAAACTAGCAGTAACTTGCTGCACCATTCCACCTTTAGCTCTCGTATAGTTATTAACTTCTTTTAAAAGATCTAATTTAGATTGTAGTGATTTTTCCTCTATCGGATTAACACCTTTATAAAATTTTTCATTAGTTTTTGGAATTTCATGATTGTAGGTACCTTTTTGAGATTTTAAAGTTGAGCTTAGATTGCTAGCAGATTGTTTTAACGATTTTTTTGAAATTTCATTTGAATGGGAATAAGCTACTACTTCACCCGTTACAGCTCTTAAGCCATATCCTAGATCAGAACTATAGCTAGAACTCTTTATTTTATCATCATCAAGTACAATAGACTCACTTTTAGAGTTTTCTAAGTAAAGTTCACCATCATCACAATTATTTAATGTTTCAGAAATAATGCTTTCTGCATCTTTTCTTGACAAATCTGTTTTAGTAAAAAAATCACTCATAGGTAACAAGTAATAGATAAAATTATTTTTTCAATTGTCGTATTTCGCACATATACAATCTATCGGATTATATATAATTTTAGGAATAAATTAAAAAAAAGGACAATATAATGAAAAAATTTGATGAATTAATGAGTGTTTCTAGCGAGATAAAAAATATTTCGGTTGATCAGGCCAAAGAAAAATTAAATGACCCAAATGTTCAATTTATAGACGTAAGAGATAAAAATAGTTTTGAATCTGAAACTATTGGTAATGCTATAAATTTAGAAAGAGGCTTATTAGAGTTTTATCTCGCTGATGGTAGTCCTTTAGAAAATGAAATGTTTAAAAAAAATCCAGATAAAGAATATATAGTTTTTTGTGGTCTTGGAGGGCAAAGTACACTTGCAACTAAGACTATGCAAGAAATGGGAATAAAAAATGTAAAAAATATGACTGGTGGAATGACAGCTTGGAAAGATAAAAAATAGATTGTGAAAGTTTATTTTAATAATTCATGTAAAATTTGTCGTGCAGAAATAAATTTGTATAAAAAACAAAATATTAAAGACATAGAATGGGTAGATATCACAAATAATAAATCTGCTGAAATAGAAACTCAAAAGAATGCTAAGAACCTTTTACGTAGACTTCATATTAAAGATGGTGAGAAAGTAATTGGAGGAGCAGAAGCCTTTTTATTAGTGTGGAAAAAAATTCCTAAATATAAATTTCTTTATAGTTTTTTTAAAACTCCTATAATTTTTGCTTTATTTTCATTTTTTTATGAAATTATTGCTTTCTTTTTATTTCTAAAAAATAAAAAACAACTCTTAAAATAATTTTTTAATGTTGAGAAGAGATACTGAATAAAATATATTTTAGATATGAAAATTTTTATTCTATTTTTATTTATATTCAGTTTTATTTCTTCTGTTCAGTCTTCTCAAAAAAATATCTTAAATAATCTTTTTGGCCAACTTCAAACTATTAATAATTCAAAAAGTGCTGCTTTATTGGAAAAAAAAATTTGGTCTATTTGGAATGAGCATCCCAATGATTTTAGATTAACTGAAAAATTAGAGTTTGGAACAGAGCTGATGCAATATGGAGATTATAATTATGCACTAAAAGTTTTCAGCAATGTACTAGAGAATGACCCTAAATGGTCTGAGGCTTGGAATAAAAGAGCAACGGTATATTTTTTAATGAGCCAGTTTACAAATTCATTAAATGATATTGATAAAGTTTTAGATATAGAGCCTAGACACTTTGGGGCTTTATCAGGACAGGCAAGAATTTTCATAAAACTTCAAGAATATGAAAAAGCAATTAAGAGTATTGAGAGCGCATTAAAATTCTACCCCTCATTTAAAAGCCGTGAACTGATACCTGAAATTGAAAGGTTAATTAAAGAAGATAGTATCTAATTTAATCTTTTTTAGCTCTTTTTCTTGAAATTAACTGCGTTAGCGAGTCGACCATTAGATCGGAGGCTTTAAATATTTCATTTGATTTAAATTCATGAGAAGAATTTTTTTCAGGGTCTGATTTATCTTCAATGACTATTCCTTCATCAGGAGAATTATTTTTTATATAAATTAATAGCAACCACTCTTCATCTGGTGCTTCATCCCATTTGATAAAGATTTCACCAGTTTCAAATCTTTGGTCAATACATCTAAAAATAGACATGTGTCTAGTGATGTGCCGTTTGTTTAATTGAAAAACTAAACTACTGGCACTTCTGTAAAAACTTTCAAGAGAAAGTTCAATTTTTTGTCTTGCAATTTTATAGTCTTTCTCTTTTTGGAGTAAAGTTTCTCTATCCTCATCACCTTGAATTTTTACTCCTAGAGCCTCTACTCTTTCTCTAATTTTTTGATCTCGTATAATCCTATATTTATCTTTTAATTTCTCTATTCTTGCTTGAAGGCCAGCGTAATCATCTCTTTTTTCCTTTAATGAAATCTTTTCAAGCTTTTCTAATTCTTTAATCTCTCTTATTCTAAATTTTTCTATTTGTTTTTCTAACTGTAATTGTTTTAGAAATTGTTTTTGTCTTTCAGCATGTTCAATTCTAAGTAATGCTTGCTCTTTACGTAAAAATAACTTTATGTCTCTAGCTCTTTCTTTTTCAAGTTTAATTTCTTCTTTTAAAGCTTTTTCTTTGAGTTTAGTTTGCTCCTCTTCTTCTTTTACTTTTTGTTTTTGAATTTGTAATTTTTCTTTTTCTTTTTTTTCAATTTCCTCAAGCTGTCTTCTTCTTTTTTCTTCAGCTTTTAGTGTCTTATATTCGGATATTCTATTAGCTATACTATCGAAAAAAGTTTGGATATATTTTTCTAAACTAAAATTAATTTTAAAGTTAAACTCTGGTTTTAAAGAATTCTGAAGAGTAACTACTCTTGATATTAAGGTTGCTTTTTTTTTAGTATTAATTTTTTGGTTTTTCTTATTTGTTTTTATATTTTTACTTATCTTCTTTCGATTATTAATATTTTTTTTTACTTTTAAGTTTTTTTTTAATTTTTTATTTATAATTTTTTTAACCTTCTTTTTTGTTAAAGGTTTTTTTTTAATAGAGTTTTTTTTTATTTTTTTCATACTTTAGGAAAATTAGATTTATCAATTAATTATCAATAAATATAGTCTCTTGTTTCTATATTATGGAAAATCTTATCAAATCTATTTAAGCTATCTTTAGCGATTCTAATGTAAAATTAAGCTTGCCTAGATCTTCGAGCAGTTGTTTTTTATCTTTTTCATTTAAGAGGCTAACTGGAGGTATAACATTTTTGTAACAATCATCTTGATCTGACATAAAAGAATGCAATCCTGATATTAGATTATATTTATCAAATGTACCTCTAACCTTACACAGAATCTCATTTGTTGTTTGCTGTTTTTTTTTATTAAAATCTTCATAAACTTTCCTAGATAAATTAGCTGTTACATTGCAGGTTGCAGTAATAATACCATCACACCCGAGCTCGAGACCTTTTAAGAGTTTTAACTCCGATCCTGGCATAACCGAGAAATTACCAATCTTTAAATTTTCATATAAGTTATAAGAGCTATCTTTAACTCCAACTATTTGTTTTGGAAACTTCTCAACAAGCTCTTCAACGCATTCAATGCTAAATTTATAACCACACAACTTTTCAAAGTTGTATAAAATAATCTTACTGTCTGGTACAGCGTCAACTACTCTTGAATAAAACTCTATTACTTCTTTATCACCATACTTGTAATAAGCAGGTGGCATTATTAGAAAGTCACTAAAATTTAAAGAGTTTGCAACCTTCATTAAATTTATAGTTTCATTTAAAGAATTAAGCCCAGTTCCAATTAAATATTTTTCTCTATATCTACTCTTCGATAATTCATTTAACAGGCTAATTTTTTCACTAATAGATATAAGTTGTGCTTGTCCAGTGCTTCCAAAAATAGCAACACCATGACAACCTTGATCTATTATTCTTTCAGCATGATTTGTAGTCTTGACTATATTTAGGCTTAAATCATCATTAAAAACTGACATTCCAGCTGCATAAATACCTTTAATTTTTTTCATATTAATTATTATAATGATTACTTATACACTTTAAACAATTAAAAATGAAAAAAGATAATTCAATAATTATAGGTTCTGGAGTTATAGGGAGTTATTTATCAAAATTCCTATTATCAAAAAAACAAAGAATTATAGTAACTTCAAGAAAAAGAAAAAAGTCTTATACAAATTATGATAAATTAGATATTGAAAATAAAGTTATATTTGAGGAGTTAGATGTTTTAAAAAAAAATGAAATATTAAAACTTTTAAAAAAATATACTCCAAAAAATATATTTTATTTTTCTGGACAAAGTTCTCTAACTAAAAGTATTAAGCTTAAAAAAATAACCAATGATTCAAATTATATTGGTGCTAAAAAAATTTTGGAAATTATTCATAAATACGAATTAAAAACAAATTTTTATAAAGCTAATTCAGGGTATATATTTGAACCAAATAAAGGGTTAGTTAATATAAAATCTAAAATTTCAAAAAATAAAAACCCTTATATTCAATCACAAATTAAGGCCTATAAAGAAGTCAAAACATTCAGAAAAAAGGGAGTAAATTGCTGTAGTGTAATTTTTTTACAAGTTGAATCTCCATTAAGAGATAACGATTTTTTTATAAAAAAAATTTGCACGCATGCTAAATTAAAAAAAAATATTACCGTTGGTAATCTTAATACCATACGAGATTACTCTTGGGCTCCAGAAATTGTTAAGGGTATTTATTACCTTACAAAAATTAAACCAAGAGATTTGATACTATCTAGTGGCCAGGGAATTTCTGGCTATGAGATTTTAAAAACTGCCTACAAACAAAATAATCTTGACTATAGAAAATATTTTTCAATTAACAAAAAATTTATTAGACCGAATGAAATTAAAATAATGATGGGTTCAAATAAAAATTATGAGATTTTAAATAAAAAATTTAAATATCAAATAAAAACTGGTGGTGCAAAATTAGTCAAAAAGATTTTTAACTCAATATGAAAACATGTATATATTTAAGTTACAAAGGTTTGGGTGCAAATTTATTACACCTTGCCTACTGTCATGAGATAGCTCGTAAATATGGTCCTGTTACTATTATTACATTGTGTGGTAATTTAGGGGCAGCTTTGATGGATGATCCATTGATTAAAAAAGTCATCTTTATCAACAAATACCACAAACGCTTTATTGATATTTTAAAATTAAAAGATTTATTGAACACTTTTAGTTTTGATCAAATTTTTATTTTTTATCCTAGTATAAGAATTTATTTTGCCTCAGTTTTATCTAATATTAAGAAAGTTTTTTGCTATCCATTACTAAAAAGAAATAAATTACATTTGGTTAATGCTGCAAAAAAATTTACTGAGAAATCTTTGGGGATAACTAATTCCTCTACTGAAACAAATTTTTTTATTAAGGAAAACAAGATACAAAATATCAGTAACAACTTAGATAACAAAAAATTTAGAATCGTTATTGCAGCCGGATCTTCTGGGCCAACAACAAAGTGGGGTGCTAAAAATTTTTATGACTTAATAAATAAACTCAACAATAATGGAAATTATTATTTTTTTATTCTTTGTGGGCCAGATGATAAAAATTTATCTGATGAAATTACAAATAACATTAATAATGATAATTATGTTTCTTTATATAATAAAAAAATAGAAGAAGTTATTCCATTTCTATGTTCAGCCAACATGTATGTCGGGAATGATTCATTTGGATCTCATATAACAGCTCAGTCAGGAATAAAAAGTTTAGTGATACTCCTAGACTCACCTAAAGCATACACAGATTATAGTAAAAATTATTATAGAATATTTCCTGAAGATGTTAAAATTGAGAATATAACTCATGGATCAAATTTAAATCCAGATGATGTATCTGTTGAAAAAGTTTATCAAGAAATTCTCAATAATAAATTCTAGGCTATATTTTTTAAAACTATTTCCTTTGCTTCATTTACAATCACCGATAATCTTGTGGTCTCTGGTGAAATATCAGGATGTATTTTTTTTTGTATCTTTATATACGCTTTTTGAACATCGTTTTTAGTAATTTTTTTTTTTATATCTAAATTTAAAATCTTATAAGCCTCCTCTATAGATATTGTGGAAGAATTTTTTATATTTTGATTTTGATTAAATGAAAATCTCCCAGAACTTCTAAGGGTTTGTATAAGTCTAAATAAACCAATTAATTGAAATACTGAAAACCCCTTTAACTTAACTAAAGCTAAGCTAAGCAACGTAAGTGGTATACTTAATAAAAACTTACCTGCAACAACAAGTAATATTGCCAAAATTATTAAACCTAAAAGAATTAATTTTCTTAAATGTTTTGATATTTTTTTTGATGAAGTGTTGGCTGCTAATTTAAGTAAAAAGTAAATAATTCCCAAAAAAACTAGTGTATAAATGATAATATTCATATATTTAATTTGTATCCATGAAAATACCATATCTTAAAAAAAAATCAGAAATAAAAACGTGTCATAATATTAGTTGGGAAGATGATTATAGCTGGATCCATCAAGATGATATCCTCGAGGTTTTAAAAGATAGTAAAAAATTAAACCCTGAAGTCAGAAAATATCTTGAAGAAGAGAACTCTTATACTGACTTTCACTTATCAGACACCAAGAACATTCAAAAAAAATTATTTGATGAAATCAAAGGAAGAATAAAATTAGATGATGAGTCTCTCCCCTTTAAAGATTTTGATTATGAATATTGGTCAAAAACAACAGCCAAAGGAAATTACTCTATCAAATTAAGGAAAAAAATTGGCACTAATAATATTGAAGAAATTTGGAATGGCGATGAAGAAAAAGAAAAACTGAAAGTAGAATACTTTGGTGTTGGCGATTTAGAAGTTAGTTTTAATGATAAATATTTAGGATACTCTTTAGATACAAAGGGTTCTGAGTATTACACAATATATATTAGAGACATAAAAACAAAAAGATTAGTTACTGACAAGATAGAAGAAACGTCAGGTGGTATAACTTTTAGTTTAGATGATCAATATATTTTTTATTCAAAGCTTGATAAAAATCATAGACCAAGAAAAATTTATAGACACAAAATAGGGACTAAAGTTAGCGAAGATCAATTAATTTTTGAAGAAAAAAGTGAAGCTTTTACAGTTGGAATTGGTTTAGGCTCAGATGATAAATATTTTTTTATCAATTCTTCAGACCATAATACTTCTGAACAATATTACTTCGATGTTAATGAAAAAGATCCTAAACCAAAATTAATAAAAAAAAGGCAAAGAGGAATTCTTTATTCGATTAATTCTTGGGATGGTAAATTTTATAATCATACTAATGAAAATGCTGAAGATTTTAAAATAGACATTAGTGATAGTTTGGAAAAACCAGACTGGAAAAGCTTTATTGCTGCAAAAGATGAAGTTCTAATTGGAGGGTTAACGTTTTTAAAAAATTGGATCATAAGATCTGAAACTTCGGATGCTTTAGATAAATTATTTGTAAAAAATATTACAACTGGCATAGAAGAAGAGCTAATTTTTTCTGATGAAACTGTGTATGTTCCAGGTGCCTCTTTAATGCAAAGAGATAAAAATACAGATGAGATATACATAAGTTATTCTTCGCCTAAGACGCAGTCTAGAGTTTACTCTTATAACTTAAGCACAAAAGAAAAAAAATTAGTTAAAGAACAAGAGATCCCCTCTGGTCATAATCCTGATGACTACATTGTTGAAAGGGTTGATTGTAAATCACACGACGGAAGATTGGTTCCTCTTACAATTACAAGACATAAAAATACTAAACTGGATGGAAGTGCTCAATTGCTACTTTATGGTTATGGCTCATACGGAAGCTCTATGAACCCTAGTTTTTCTACTACTAGATTAAGTTTAATTAATAGAGATATCATCTGGGTTACAGCCCATATTAGAGGTGGCATGGAAAGGGGCATGAAATGGTGGAAAGAAGGAAAGCTACTTAATAAAAAAAATACTTTTGAAGATTATATTGCCTCTGCAAAATACTTAATTGAAAATAAATATACCTCAAAAAATAAGATAATAGGTATGGGTGGCTCTGCAGGTGGTCTTCTTATGGGTGCTGTAGTTAATCAAACCCCGGAATTATTTCTAGGAATTATAATGGCTGTACCATTTGTCGACTCATTGACAACCAATTTAGATCACTCTTTACCTTTAACAGTTGGGGAATTTGATGAGTTTGGAAATGCAAAAGATAAAAAGGATCACTTTGATTATATTTATTCTTATGCTCCCTATAACAATATAAAAAAAATAGATTATCCTCATATGCTGATTACAACAAGTTTAAGTGACAATAGAGTATTGTTTGATGAGCCAGCAAAATTTACTGCTAAACTTAGAGAATATAAAACTGATAATAATTTATTGCTTTTAAAAACTGAAATGAATGCAGGTCATGGTGGTAAATCTGGTAGAGATGGAGCTATAGAAGAAATTGCACTTGATTATGCATTTGCATTAAAAATTGCTGAAAAAATTTAGTCTCTAATTTTTAGAAACAACCGTTTGAAACAAAACCAATCACCATAAAATTAGAATCTACTTCAAATCTTCTTTCACAAAGTATTCCATATTTTTTGGTATTGTAAACAAGCTCTAAATTACCTTTATCATTTTTAAAATCTTCATCTGGCTTACCTAATTCCATTTGTAAATTACTTGAAGTTTTTCCGATATATTCACTTAACTTGGCATTTTCTTTTTCAACAATTGCATCTGTTTTATCTTTGATTGTTTGACAGCCGGCAATAAGAGTTAAAAAAAATAAGCTTATTAAAATAAATTTTAATTTTTGCATAGGTCAATGATAACACCCAAAATATGGCATAAATATAAACTTATAAGTTGAAATATGTTGATAAACTTAGATTTTTAAGAGTATTTTCCTAATTAATCTAATATTAGTCGGTCTTAATCTTAGGAGGATCAATGTTAGAAAAATATTTCGACTATAAAAAACACAAGACTGATTTTAAAACAGAAGTGATAGCTGGTGTAACAACATTTTTGACAATGGCTTACATTATGTTTTTAAATCCATTTATATTATCAGGTGAATTCGCTGGACCAGAAAAAGGGTTCTTTGAATTTGGAGCGGTATACACGGCAACAATTGTTGCAACAGCACTTGCTTGTTTCATAATGGCATTTTATGGAAAAACATGGCCAATAGGTTTGGCGCCAGGCATGGGAATTAATGCATTTGTTGCATTTGGTGTTTGTGCTGGAATGGGCTACACGCCTCAAGAAGCTTTAGGAGCTGTACTAGTTGCTGGAGTTTTATTCTTAATCATTTCATTAACACCTATCAGAGCATGGCTAATTAATTCAATTCCAAAAAGTTTAAAACTAGGAATTGGTGCGGGTATAGGACTATTTCTAGCAATAATTGGACTTCAAATCATGGAAGTTGTTGTTGATAATCCAGTAACATTAGTTCAACTAGGTGATATGAGTGATCCTCTTGTTCTATTGGGTTGTGCTTCATTTATTTTAATGGTTGTCCTTGAAAAAATGAAAGTTAAAGGGAATATCATTATTGGTATTTTGTTATTCAGTATTATTGCATGGGCTACTGGACTTGCTAAATTTAATGGA
>Ga0302125_10001068_pt1 | contig 14071 bp, 15 predicted proteins | sample CB4_surface_MG_FD_203111 | JGI IMG/M metagenome (GOLD analysis project Ga0302125, IMG submission 203111) | Marine microbial communities from Western Arctic Ocean, Canada - CB4_surface | ecosystem: Environmental > Aquatic > Marine > Oceanic | place: Canada: Western Arctic Ocean | collected... | reverse complement strand
AAGGTGAAGCCTTGAAGCCTTGAATCCCTTGAAAACTTGGAAACTTGAGATTTCAACCAAAATCTGGTCGAAAATGTGCACTGCATTTGTTTGGACAAGACGGTCAGGGACGGTAGCAAAACTTTGAAAGGTTTAATCCATAGTGCAAGTTGGCGCGCAGGTCACACCACCGTTTATAATCTCAGGTACTTGCGCGGAACGTCTTGTGCAAACAATTCCAAGTTTCAAGTTTTTCAAGGATTTCAAAGGTGAAGCCTTGAAGCCTTGAATACTGTGAAAACTTGGAAACTTGAGATTTCGACCAAAATCTGGTCGAAAATGCGCACTGTACTTGTTTGCACAAGACGGTCAGGGATGTGATCAAAATTTCAAATTGTTTAATCCATAGTGCAAGTTGGCGCGCAGGTCACACCACCGTTTGAAATCTCAGGTACTTGCACGGAACGTCTTGTGCAAACAATTCCAAGTTTCAAGTTTTCAGGAAAACTTGAGATTTCAACGAAAATCGGGTCGAGAATGTGCACTGCATTTGTTTGCACAAGACGGTCAGGGATGTTAGCAAATATTTGAATTGTTTAATCCATAGTGCAAGTTGGCGCGCAGGTCACACCACCGTTTGAAATCTCAGGCACTGGCGGGAACGTCTTGTGCAAACAATTCCAAGTTTCAAGTTTTGCAAGGATTAAAAGAGTGAAACCTTGAAGCCTTGAATACCTTGAAAACGTGGAAACTTGAGATTTCGACTAAAATCGGGTCGATAATGTGCACTGCATTTGTTTGTACAAGACGGTCAGGGATGTTAGCAAATATTTGAATTGTTTAATCCATAGTGCAAGTTGGCGCGCAGGTCACACCACCGTTTGAAATCTCAGGCACTGGCGGGAACGTCTTGTGCAAACAATTCCAAGTTTCAAGTTTTCAGGAAAACTTGAGATTTCAACGAAAATCGGGTCGAGAATGTGCACTGCATTTGTTTGGACAAGACGGTCAGGGGCGGGCGCAAAACTTTGAAACGTTTAATCCATAGTGCAAGTTGGCGCGCAGGTCACACCACCGTTTGAAATTTCAGGTACTTGCGCGGAACGTCTTGTGCAAACAATTCCAAAGCTCAAGGTTTTCGAAGTTTTCAAAGTTTTTAGGTTTTCAAGGCTAAGGTTTTCAAGGATTTCGAGGTTTTCACGGCTCCAGTGGAGCCCTGGCTTCAGCGTTCCCTTGGAGCCCTGGTTTCAGCGTTACCTTGAAAGCCTGTTTTCAGCGTTCCATTGGAGCCCTGGTTTCAGCGTTCCCGTGGAGGCCTGGTTGCAGCATTACCTTGAAAGCCTGCTTCCAGTGTTCTATTGGAGCCCTGGTTTCAGCGTTACCTTGGAGCCCTGTTTTCAGCGTTGCCTTGAAAGCCTGTTTTCAGCGTTCCATTGGAGGCCTGGTTTCAAGGTTTTCATGGATTTCAAGGTTTTCATGGATTTCAAGGTTTTCATGGATTTCAAGGTTTTCATGGATTTCATGGATTTCAAGATTTCTATAGGTTTTCATGGATTTCAAGGTTTTCATGGATTTCAAAGTTTTCATGGATTTCAAGGTTTGCATGGATTTCAAAGTCTGAAGGGGTTCAAGGTTTTATGGGTAAGCCCTGCAAGTCTGCATCTGCATCCGCATCCGCATCTGCATTGTTGGCAGTAGCTCGCAAGCTGACTGCCTCCTGAGAAATTCTGCTATGGATGACTCCATCGGAGGCTCCTAAGGCGTTACAGGCCTCAGAGTGCAGTGAACTGCTCGACCCTATGAGAGCGAGCTGCTGGATCTCCGCCCAACACTAGCCAGGTAAGTTTAAACAAGCCCCAAGCTGTAATGATTCAGGCGATCAGGCCAGGATCCTGGCAATACTTGGCGCTGCTCGCGTTGAGCTTGGATACGCTTCAATGAAAGACAAATCGAATAAGTCAAGCCACTCAGCCACACTGCGCCACAGAATTCATCCCGCCTGAAGCTGACGCTTTGGCATTTCCACATGTGGGCAGTGCTGTTACATCATCATGGCTTGGTTTTGGGTCATTATTGTCCACGTGTGAGCTCAGAAATCACTTTAGAAGTGATCCTGTGCAAGTACAGTCGACAACAGCCCTTCCAAACACGTACGTGCTTGTAGTCACAGTCGCGCGCACGGCAATACTTGACACGTTAATGCAATATTGATACCTTCCAAAATGTTCTTGAATGAGTATTTCCAGGTGCTCCCAGTGGTCGCTGAGTCTGTTGGCAGTAGCTCGCAAGCTGACTGCCTCCTGAGAAATTCTGCTATGGATGACTCCATCGGAGGCTCCTAAGGCGTTACAGGCCTCAGAGTGCAGTGAACTGCTCGACCCTATGAGAGCGAGCTGCTGGATCTCCGCCCAACACTAGCCAGGTAAGTTTAAGCAAGTCTCAAGCTGTAATGATCCAGGCGTTCAGGCCAGGATCCTGGCAATACTTGGCGGATATCTCACAGCGTAGCTAAACAATGTGCACACTTCAGTCTGCATTTGATTGCTTACAAGCAATTGTTGGGCCGAAGCCCCCATAAAAATTGCAAGAATGACCTTGACGATCAAACTTGACGGGAATTGGAGTAGTTTTCAACTAGCAAACAACACACCTCCGCTAAGCGTCACTGGTAGTGTCATTGCCCCTTCCGCAAGGATGCTGTCATTGAATGCTTTTGACGCCCACATGGTAAGTACGCGCGCGTGGCAATGTTTGCGCGTTCGGCTGCACAGTTGCAATTCATGTGGGCGGGCCGGTGCCTGCCAGCTTGGTTCTCAGAAGAACCCTCGGGATCCTGAGCCTCACTCTTGGGATCATGAGCCTCACCCTCTGGATCCTGAGCCTCACCATCTGGATCCTAAGTCCACTCTCGGGATCCTGATACTCACCCTCGGGATCCTGAGCCTCGCCCTCGGGATCCTGAACCTTTCATGCGAATAACTGTTACCCCGAAGGGTGCGCTGCGCCTGGCGATGTGCAATGCCAGTGCAACGCGCAAGGGCCTCTGAGCAAGCTCGAGAGAGCACCTTCCCAAAGAAAAATAAATGTGACAAGCAAGTCTCCAGTTGGAGACATATCAGTTGTCACACTGATAAGAACAGATACTACACTTGATCATAGCCAAAAGGCCGAGAAGGTATGCAGCACTCATTCTCCGTCACGGTTCGTGCGTGCAAGTCAGGTTCGGGGCAATAGCTTGACGGTGGGTGTGTGCACATACATGCGTGTGTGTGTGTGTGTGTGTGTGTGTGTGTGTGTGTGTGTGTGTGTGTGTGTGAACGCGTGCGTTCTTAGATCGCACACAACGTCTGATAGGCTGTTGGGGGCTTTGAAGCTCCCGCAAAAATTCAGGAAGTCACATTGATGCGTCCCTTTCACGGCAACCTTTAGTAAAAGGCGAAAGATTGGTGCGTCTTGAAGTGAACGCTGTGATACAAATTCCGTGCTCCGATACTACCCATTCAAAAATTCCAGATTCGTGGCAATAGTTGTGTGTTAGCGTTTTCAAGCCACTGCTAACGCTTTAGCGTTCAAGGATTAAGGATTGCACCTCAGCGATCTGGGCAAGAATCAGCGAGGCAGCTGTAGAGTGCGATCAATCATCGGTGCAATAGCAATATATGCAATTGTTGCAGTCTAGGCAGATGCAAAGACAGCAGTTTGGCATGCAGAGGAGCAGCTCTGTGCACAGGTCGCGTGCGCGGAAATGAGACAGCACCGACTGTTGTGATCTACTTAAAACTTCACTGCTCATAACAATTGTTGGGCCGAAGCCCCCATAAAAATTGCAAGAATGACCTTGACGATCAAACTTGACGGGAATTGGAGTAGTTTTCAACTAGCAAACAACACACCTCCGCTAAGCGTCACTGGTAGTGTCATTGCCCCTTCCGCAAGGATGCTGTCATTGAATTCCTTTGACGCCCCAGGGGCAAGCTCGCGCGCGTGGCAATGTTTGTGCGTTTGGGCGTGCAAGTTTGATCGTGTGGTGGCTTATCCATTGTTTGTCACGCTTGGGACAAACACATACGAAGGATTGTTACCCCGAAGGGTGCGCTGCGCCTGGCGATGTGCAATGCCAGTGCAACGCGCAAGGGCCTCTGAGCAAGCTCGAGAGAGCACCTTCCCAAAGAAAAATAAATGTGACAAGCAAGTCTCCAGTTGGAGACATATCAGTTGTCACACTGATAAGAACAGATACTACACTTGATCATAGCCAAAAGGCCGAGAAGGTATGCAGCACTCATTCTCCGTCACGCCCCATGCGCGCAAGTCAGATTCGGGGCAATAGCTGGAGGGTCTGCGCGTGGGCGCGCACATGGTGCTCAGCATCTCAATGTTTGCGTGCCTGCGCACATGTGTTGTTCAAGGGTGTTGGGGGCTTTGAAGCTCCCGCAAAAATTCAGGAAGTCACATTGATGCGTCCCTTTCACGGCAACCTTTAGTAAAAGGCGAAAGATTGGTGCGTCTTGAAGTGAACGCTGTGATAGCCAGGTGCACTGCGGAGCAAACCCACGCGTAAATCTCAGGTGCGTGGCAATACCTGCCCTTGACATGTTCTGTGCGTTCATTAAGTTAGTGTTTGGATGGCTGTGTGCATTTGGACGCGCTTGAAGTTTCTGTTGGCAGTAGCTCGCAAGCTGACTGCCTCCTGAGAAATTCTGCTATGGATGACTCCATCGGAGGCTCCTAAGGCGTTACAGGCCTCAGAGTGCAGTGAACTGCTCGACCCTATGAGAGCGAGCTGCTGGATCTCCGCCCAACACTAGCCAGGTAAGTTTAAAGGAAGCCGAGCGCATCTTTGTTCGTACCGTTATGTCGGGTTCGTGGCAATAGCTGCCGTCGCCCAACACTACGCCAAGTCACAAAAGCTGACAGCACCCTAAGGTCTTCCCAGGCGGTCCCCCACCCTAGTACTAACCGGGCCCTGCGCCGCTTAACTTCGGAGGTCAGAAGAGATCCGGTGCATTCGACGCGGTATGGCCGTCAGCGGATATTACAGGAAAGATGATGTATATACGTCTACACAGCTGCTTCAGGTTGCGTACTTCGGCACCCGTCGCACAACCCTAGGCCAAGTCACAAAAGCTGACAGCACCCTAAGGTCTTCCCAGGCGGTCCCCCACCCTAGTACTAACCGGGCCCTGCGCCGCTTAACTTCGGAGGTCAGAAGAGATCCGGTGCATTCGACGCGGTATGGCCGTCAGCGGATACTATAGGAAAGATGATGTATTTACGTCTACACAGCTGCTTGTGGTTGCGGACCTCCGCACCCATTGCCAATCTTACACCAACCACCCGCATGAACACATGTAGCATTGGAGGCTTTGGGAGTGGGCTACTTCCTCTCACGTGCTATTTCTTTCGAGACACACACGTTGAACCATCTGACTTTACAACACGCCCATCCCTCAATCCTCCATTATCGTTTGTCGGGATGTTTCGTGTTTTAGAATAGAAATGGAGGATTACGAGATGGGCAGTATTTGGCGCCCACAGGTCGTAGGCGCCACAAACTTGGATATAGTTCAATGAAGTAGCCCGTTCCCAGAGCCTCCGATTTATCCAGACACGCGCTGTTGCATAAAGGAGGATTGCGGGGTGGGCAGGATGTGTGGTCAGATGTTGAAAGAAGTAGCCCACTCCCAAAGCCTCCGAAAAGTCATGTTCGCGGCAGAACGCTTCAGGGCATGCTTGGAAGGAACGCGCAGAGCGTGACATACTCCCTGTGGGGCTCGAACCCACGACCTATGGCTCATAAGACCATCGCTCTAACCACTGAGCTAAGGGAGCTTCAAGGGTGCTTTCAAGCGGGCGCTTTCAGGCGCGGCTTTTAAAGCTGCCAGGCTGTTGGAATGATTTCAATTTTCAGGCCGATACTAGATGCAAGTTTGCCCGAGTGGTTAAGGGGGTGGACTTAAGATCCACTGCAGGTAACTGCGCGTGGGTTCGAACCCCACAGCTTGTACATTGTTTTAGCAGCTTTTCTTTTAGACTTTAAGTCCTGCAATTCCGGAAGTGAATCATCTGGGTACATAGCTCAGTGGTTAGAGCGGCTGACTGCAGATCAGCAGGTCCCTGGTTCAAATCCGGGTGTGCCCTCCTTTGCTTCCGCACGCTTCACTATGTATGGTTGGATCCTTAGATGCATAATACATCACCCACCGTGGGGCTCGAACCCACGACCACAAGGTTAAGGGCCTTGCGCTCTACCGACTGAGCTAGGCGGGCAGATGAAGGCTTGAAACCTTTTCTTTCGAAACTTAATTCACCCAAAATTTGTATCCAACAAAACCTCAGCAGAAACTGTTTCAACGTCTACATATTTGATATATATTGCATGTGCCTCTATAGCTCAGTTGGTAGAGCATGCGCTTCGTAAGCGTATGGTCGTGGGTTCGATCCCCACTGGGGGCTTCTTCATCTTCCCATCATCCTTGACGGGAGGCAGAGATCACACCTGGAACGAACACGACAGAGTTTCACTCAAGCAGGTATGGTCTAGTGGCTATGACGTCAGCCTAACACGCTGAAGGTCTCCGGTTCGATCCCGGGTACCTGTATTTTATACACGCAGATCTAGAAATGAATGCAGATTTTTTTCAAAAGTGACACCTGTGGGATTTGAACCCACGCATCTTGCGATAGTGGAACTTGAGTCCACCCCCTTAGACCACTCGGGCAAAGTGTCATTGGAGCCACAATCTGATTTTTCAATCGAACGCTTGATGAAAGAGCTTATGCACAATGACTTTCAACGCATTGAAGGAAATGTTTATTACCTTATTGATAACGCTGCGAGGAAGCAACAAGATCCGCTATAGTCTAGTTGGTTAGGATACTCGGCTCTCACCCGAGCGACCCGGGTTCGAGTCCCGGTGGCGGAATTTAATGTATTGTATGCTGAACGGAAGTCGCATCTTGGATACGCGCTTTGAACGATACGTTGACTTTTTTCCTAAATCATGAAATGGCCCGTTGGCCTAATGGATAAGGCGTCGGCCTCCGGAGCCGGAGATTCCAGGTTCGAGTCCTGGGCGGGTCACATATTTATGAACCTCACCTTATTCATGTGGTCATAAAAGGCACCCCCTGCGGGACTCGAACCCGCAATCTTCGGATTAGAAGTCCGACGCCTTGTCCATTAGGCCAAGGGGGCTCGGGCATAGTTCGGCTCCTTCAGGCATGAACTAATCAAATTCATTTTAAGAGCTGGATGAAGCCATCAAAAAATTGTTTACACTTCTCGATTTGTGCGTGTCATCCTTGCGCAGGGGCCATGCTAATCTTCTCTGTATCGTTCCAATTTTAACGGATGATCCCCGAAGGGAATCCGAAAAAATGATGAGAATCCAAGCGGTTCCGCAGCGCACAATCGAACAGAAGGCTGTGGTTTTATTCAATAGCCGTTCGCGCGAAAAGAACATCTGGCTTTTATGTTGGGTGAAAGGATACTTTGTCGTTGGCCTCTATAGCTCAGTGGCAGAGCGTCAGTCTTGTAAACTGAAGGTCCTGGGTTCAATCCCCAGTGGGGGCTCTTTCTTAATTCATTTTTGATAGAAGTGGACGGCATTAATGAGGCCAGAGAGATTCGAACTCCCAACCTTCTGATCTGGAGTCAGACGCGCTGCCGTTGCGCCATAGCCCCGTTGCTGTTGTCGACAGAGAAACAAGTAGATGGACAAATGCAGCAGCGAATCAATCAATAATTCACTGAGCATCATATCCTGAATGCGCACGTGAGCTTAAAGCGAGTACCTGGTCCTATGGTGTAACGGTTAGCACTCTGGACTCTGAATCCAGCGATCGCGGTTCAAATCCGCGTAGGACCTCTTCTTGAAGTGATGCTGCTTCATTATCCATTGGTGTGTGTGCAAGGCTGCAAGAATGCGCACGCCGGGAGTCGAACCCGGGTCACAAGCATGGGAGGCTTGTATGATGCCGCTACACTACGTGCGCTCGTGGCAGAAGTGTTCTCGTTTGAATGTGACGCGCATGCGATGCGTGCCAGTCGGGCAAACGTTTCTTCCTTGAGCGGTGTGGGTTTGAGTGGCTGTTGGCTGCTTTTGATGTTTTGCGTTGTGAATGAAGATGGAGTCATCTCGCATCTGGTCCTATAGCTCAGTTGGTTAGAGCGTTCGGCTAATAACCGAAAGGTCCCCGGTTCAAGCCCGGGTGGGACCATCTTTTCCAAAGCAGTTCTGCCGAAAGCGTCTTGAAGAAGGATAGAGAATAAAACTCCGCGACCGGGAATTGAACCCGGGTCTTCCGCGTGACAGGCGGAAATACTAACCACTATACTATCGCGGATCTGTTGTAGATAGCAAAAAGATGATATGAAACAGATTGAGATCATGCTATTAACGAACAGGAATTGCAAGGACGGCAAGGCGCCAGAGAGGAGGAATCGAACCCCTGCATGTTCCCATGCCCCGTGAGTTGAAGTCACGTCCGAGCACCAGCCCGACTCACCCTGGCAGGTTGGAGGTGGATGGCTTTAACAATTCAACCACCAAACCAAATGTCCGGAGACGATATTTGGCTTTCCCTATTAAAAGGGAAAGGAGAAAGGGTGGGGGTTCTTCTTTTGCTTAGGCATCACCTTTCTTGTAGTATTCGCTGACGGCCATACCGCGTCGAATGCACCGGATCTCTTCTGACCTCCGAAGTTAAGCGGCGCAGGGCCCGGTTAGTACTAGGGTGGGGGACCGCCTGGGAAGACCTTAGGGTGCTGTCAGCTTTTATGTTGATTTTATGTTGATTTATATTGATTTTATAATCATTTTATAATCATTTTATGATGATTTTATGATGATTTATGTTGATTTATGTTGATTTTATGATCATTTTATGATGATTTTATGATGATTTATGTTGACTTTATGTTGATTTATCTTGATTTATGTTGATTTATGTTGATTTTATGTTGATTTATCTTGATTTTATGTTGATTTATGTTGATTTTATGTTAATTTATATTGATTTATGTTGAATTTATTTGATTTTATGTTGATTTTATGTTGATTTTATGTTGATCTATGTTGATTTATGATGATTTATATTGGTTTATGTTGAATTTTGTGCCAAACGCGCGTGGTCATAATGCAATTGCATTCAGAGACTGCATGGCCCTATGGCCTAATGGATAAGGCGTTGGTCTTCGGAACCAAAGATTGCAGGTTCGAGTCCTGCTAGGGTCATTATTTCCATATAGTTTCTCATGCGCGCAAGTTGTCAGCAGTATGGTGCTGAACAGCAAGCGACACCTAGGGGATTCGAACCCCTGCGGGCAGAGCCCAATGGATTTCTAGTCCATCTCCTTAACCACTCGGACAAAGTGTCTCGGGCAGTGTGAGACAATTGCGGCGCCAAAGGTTGTTCAGTGAATCATTGTTGATGGCTGAGCGAATGCAATCATATGAAAAAGATTGCAAGACCGTCGTTGCGGCTGTGATGTCTGCAGGCTGTTTGGTCTAGTGGCATGATTCTCGCTTAGGGTGCGAGAGGTCCCGGGTTCAATTCCCGGAACAGCCCTCTTTCTTATAAGAATGTAAGTTTATTGTGTGGTTCGTTAAATGCGTACATGAACTTACAAGAAGAACGACACCTGTGGGATTCGAACCCACGCGGGGAGACCCCATCGGCTTAGCAGGCCGACGCCTTAACCGCTCGGCCAAAGTGTCCTTGGGCAAATTGCAACGTGAGTTTCAAGAAGTGAACTCATGTGCAACACAAAGTTTGCGTACGCGTGTGTAAACGATGGATTTCTCTGCTCGATTCACACGCCTCTTTTTACACAATCTCGCTTCTTGCATCTGGCTGTTTGGTCTAGTGGTATGATTCCTGCTTCGGGTGCAGGAGGTCCCGGGTTCAATTCCCGGAACAGCCCTTTCTTCTTTATCAATTCCTCGGCGAACGATCAATCGGAAATGGTTTCTGGATTTCATAAAAAATGGCATCGCCAAGAAGTTTGATAAGACTTGCAATCAAGTTAACAATGCAAGCAATTCTGCAAGGCCGCATCGTCTAGTGGTTAGGACGTCGCGTTGTGGCCGCGACAACCCAGGTTCGACTCCTGGTGCGGTCATATCGTCAGCTCAAATGACTTATTTCATTGGCTTGGCTCTTGCTGCGCAATAATACACCTGGCCAGGATCGAACTGGCGACCTTCAGCGTGTGAGGCTGACGTCATAGCCACTAGACCACAGGTGCTTCTGCTTATGTGACTGTCAGGAAAGCTTACAGTCGACGCGAGGCAGCCCCAGTCTTGCACTTTAGAAACTGCTTGTAATTCTTCTGCCAGTTGTGAGCTAGTTGGGACAGCTTTCACAGTCGCCGCGATAGCTCAGTTGGGAGAGCGTCAGACTGAAGATCTGAAGGTCCCCGGTTCGATCCCGGGTCTCGGCATCTATGCTGTTTTCCTTTATGATCGCGCACGTGCCGTGTTGGATCTGCGATGAACACGGTGCTGATGCCGTGGATGGGCATGACACTTTGTCCGAGCGGTTAAGGAGATGGACTCGAAATCCATTGGGCTCTGCCCGCAGGGGTTCGAATCCCCTAGGTGTCGCTTTGCGCTTGGTGGAGGTTTGTTAAGCTTCCTGTAAACTAATGCACATAACCGTGCCACTGTTGAAAGCGACTCGCTTCATGATCCATCAAGGGCACGTGGTGTAGTGGTATCACACCCGCTCAGCATGCGGGAGGCCCTGGGTTCAATCCCCAGCGTGTCCATATTTACAAATATCTTTGTGATTCTTTGTGAATGACATGTCATTTATAACGAATCGCGCTCAAGAGCAACTTTGTTCAGGGCTGCAAGCGCTCGTGTGGCCTAATGGATAAGGCGCCTCCCCCCTAAGGAGGAGATTGCGGGTTCGAGTCCCGCCTCGAGTAATGCAAGCGCATGTTTTTGAGAAGCAGCTGGGAGTTGCCCCGCCGACACTCTGTGGGATTTCGGATGCAAGCGGTGGATATATTGCCTGGTGCTGGGGGCCTTAAAACCCTTGTCGCTTCGGAACTTGGCGGTGGATTGTGGGGGAGCAGCACATGTCCTGCAAACTGTGTTGATGGCTTACCCTAACCAAGCAAGTAGTCTGCAAGGGTCCCACAGCGTAAGCTGTGACATCCTGGCAGTTGATGACCTGGGGATTGGTTCAGGCTGGCAACAGAGCAAGCAAAACCAGGCGCTACTTGCAGTGGTAGGAAAATAGGCCAGAACAGAATGCAGTAGACCTCTGTGTTGCAGAACTCACATGACTGCGCTTTTTCTTTCAGCTCGCAGGTTGGGCATGGCAAACGCAGTGTAGCTGGCCAGCTCGGCTGCATCTTCGAACAGATCTCTGTTCGTCTGACATGGCGAGGTTTTCACTGCTTTGAAAATCTTCTTTGTCAGACAGAATTTTGTACATGTCTATTCCCCAAGGACGTTGTCTTTCGCCAGAGCTTCAAAGGCGTGACGTAGAAGTTAATATCACCCACCGTGGGGCTCGAACCCACGACCACAAGGTTAAGGGCCTTGCGCTCTACCGACTGAGCTAGGCGGGCTGTTGGATTCTTGTTGCTGCTTAACTTTGCACCTGAGGGATATGGCATCCTTGTGGCTTGCACAAGAATGTCGCCTCAGCGCAAAAATGCGGCCAGTGAGGATCGAACTCACGACCTTAGGATTATGAGACCTACGCGCTACCAGCTGCGCTATAGCCGCTTAAGTTATCTGACACAACCGTAGCAACTTGTGATTTCAATCACGTTGTCTTCTCTCTTCTATCATCGTCTTGTCGTTCATTTGCGCTTGGCAGTTCTTCAATTTAGTTTCCGCGGTTGCAGCTTGACAGCAGCATCAGTGGTCTAGTGGTAGAATACATCGTTGCCATCGATGTGACCCGGGTTCGATTCCCGGCTGATGCATTACTTTACTGCTTTTCAATTTGATTCCAACACGCTGACAAGCAGATGCAAAAAATGGACACACTGGGATTTGAACCCAGGGCCTTCCGCATGCGAAGCGGATGTGATACCACTACACCATGTGCCCGTGATCATAACGCTGCAAAGCTATGCTGGATTGCTCCCGAATCAGGGACGCTGCAAGGTTATTTTCGGTGTCCAGGCTTGTCAATATGATGCCCATTTGAGAGGCGTGAACTGAGATAGAATCTTCAGTTACACTAAGACACTTTGGCCGAGCGGTCTAAGGCGCTGGCTTAAGGCGCCAGTCCGCAAGGGCGTGGGTTCGAACCCCACAGGTGTCATGTATACATGTTTGTCAATGACACGCAGGCTGCTAGACGCATCACTGGCCGCAAACTCGCCATGTTTCGGATTGTTTGACGAGACGGTTTGGCCGAGTGGTCTAAGGCGCTGGCTTCAGGCGCCAGTCCGCAAGGGCGTGGGTTCGAACCCCACAGCCGTCATTTATACATCATTGTGTGGAGATATTAACATCCGCGTGCCATTGATCTGAAGAAGAAGTTGGCGATTGCGATTCTGATGTCGCTCCCTGCTCAACTGCCTCTTTAGCTTAGCTGGTAGAGCACCCGCTCAGTAAGCGGGAGGTCGTGGGTTCGAATCCCACAGGAGGCTTCTGTATCGCCCGATATTTTTCGCTCCAAAACATTAATGTAGCGGAGCGTGGTTTCGATCCACGGACCTTTGGGTTATGAGCCCAACACGCTAACCACTGCGCCACTCCGCTGTTGCTCATCGAGCCAAAGATTCAATTTTAACGCTAGGTGGGAAATATATTGAAGAGTATCCCAAACATTTCGCCAAAACAAGTTTTTGAAGGTATGCTTGCAACAAGCGCTCCCAGGGAGGCTCGAACTCCCGACCTTGAGGTTAACAGCCTCACGCTCTAACCAGCTGAGCTATGGAAGCAGTTGAGATGTTGGAGTTATAGACAATGATTCATAGACAGGGGGCCTGAACCTAATAGCGCATGTTTGAAATGACCCCGGCAGGACTCGAACCTGCAATCCCCGGCTCCGTAGGCCGATGCCTTATCCATTGGGCCACGGGGCCTGATGTTAAATCACAGCCGTTGGGTTTCTATGTGCATTTTAATGGAACTACAATGACATGGAATTCATCTCCACCAGCTCGCCTAAACTTCTTTATGCTGTCGGACTAGTAATCGAATCACCGTAGCCATTTTGGCTCAAGGTACAAGTTGGGCTGTTGCGGTCACGCAGGCCTTTTTCGGAACAGGTTCGATTCTCGGGCTACCGCACGACATGGATTCAAGGTGGTCAGGGTTTTCAAGGTTCGGAAGGTTCGGGGTTTTCAGGGCGTCCGTGTTTTCAAATCACAAAGGCAATGCGCATCGTTTTGCGAAGTGTTGATCTAGAGCAAGCCAGCTATAGCTCAGTTGGTAGAGCATCTGACTGTAGAATGCTGCAGCAATCAGATGGTCCCTGGTTCGATTCCGGGTGGCTGGACTTCTTCGACCTTTGCACGTCTTTTAAGCTGAAGCCAGCACGCACTGCTGCGCGCAAGCATGGATGAAAGCTTGCATGCGATTTGAACAGCCAAGTATATTCTGGGAGGCTTTCTAGCTCTGGGTCGGTCAATTCTAAGGACCTTGACTCATGAATCGTTGTTGTGTTGCGGTAGGCTTACACATTGGATGTTGCCTGGATGGTGTCTGTGCATGCCTGACAGTAATCTGGGCCCTGCCCTCCCAGCAGGCCGCGCGCCTGCATTTTTTCGGGCCCCGTTTTCAAAAGGAGGATTGCGGGGTGGGCAGGGATGTCTGATAACTGAAAGTTGATTCGAAGAAGTAGCCCATTCCCAAAGCCTCCACGAATAGAATTTTTCAAAAGAAGCCTTCGTTTTACAGATTGGAGTTCTGCATGATTTCCCGCATAGGTTGTCATGTGCAACCAAGAATCGAACCTGTTCCGAAAAAGGCCTGCGTGACCGCAACAGCCCAACTTGTACCTTGAGCCAAAATGGCTACGGTGACTATTAGTACGACCCGAGGGCTCACGGAACGGTGTGCGCCACACACATACACACACACACACACACACACACACACACACACACACA
>Ga0302125_10001063_pt1 | contig 14096 bp, 24 predicted proteins | sample CB4_surface_MG_FD_203111 | JGI IMG/M metagenome (GOLD analysis project Ga0302125, IMG submission 203111) | Marine microbial communities from Western Arctic Ocean, Canada - CB4_surface | ecosystem: Environmental > Aquatic > Marine > Oceanic | place: Canada: Western Arctic Ocean | collected... | reverse complement strand
TTTAAACATAAGTAATCTAAGGTTGCTAAATGTAACCTGACTTAAGGCGAGCGCTCTTACAATCATAGTTGTAGTCTGATTTCCAGAATTTCCTCCAATACCAGCAATTATTGGCATTAGGGCTGCAAGCGCGACAACTTTTTCAATTGAACCTTCAAAAACACCAATCACTCTTGATGCTATAAGGGCTGTAACTAAATTAATAGCTAACCATGCCCAGCGATTTTGAACTGATTTCCATATTGTAGAAAACATATCTTCTTCTCTTAAGCCCACCATGGATAACTTTTCAGTTTCTGTCTCATCACGAATATAATCCATTACTCCATCAACAGTAATTCTTCCAATTAATTTACGTGACTCATCAACAACTGGAGCTGTCACAAGATCATAGCGCTCAAAAGCATTTGATGCCTCATGTGCAGTATCTTCTGGCTTAAAAACAACTGCATCTGTCGCCATTACATCTTTTACTCTCACGTGAGAATCATTTACCACAATTCTTTCTAAAGGAAGGACGCCAAGAATTGATCCAAAACGATCCACCACAAATAATTTATCGGTATGATCAGGTAATTTTCTTATTTTTCTAAGGTAATTAAGAACAACTTCTAGGGTGATATCATCACGAATTGTAGTGATATCGAAATCCATCAATGCACCAACTGACTCTTCTGGATAAGATAATGCAGACTCTAATCTTTCCCTATTTTGAACATTTAAGCTCTCAAGTAAGTCATTCAGAACATCGCCAGGAAGATCGCTTGCTATATCTGCTATTTCATCAGTGTCTAATTTTTCCGCAGCAGCTAATAGTTCAGTATTATCCATATCAGCAATAAGTGTTTGCCTAACAACATCAGAAACCTCAACAAGAATGTCGCCTTCATTTTCTGATTTCACTAGCTCCCATATTGCCAACCTTCTATCTATAGGTAGAGCTTCAAGGATGTCAGCGGCATCAGATGGGTGAAGATTATTTAGTAGATTTTTAAGGGATTTTAAGCTTTCTTTATTTGCTAAATTCTTAATTAATTTATGCTTTGCTGAATCTTCCGTATCAACCATATTTTCTACTTCATTTTGTTTACCAAGCAGAAAATCGATTTTCTCTAATATATCAATTAAAAATTCTTTTTTTTCAGTATTTTTTTTCATAATTTAATTAAGCTATTTCTAATATTGTGACATCTATTATATGGATTTTTTATAAACTTAAACTAAAATAAAAAAAACCAGCAAAGCTGGCTTTCTATAAATTTAATTTTATTATTGAATTAAACTTTTTTTTCAGCTTTCTTGCTTTCCTTTTTCTCAGTCGGCTTATCCTTTTTTGCGTCAATTGTCACCGGCTTAATTTCTTTAGCTTTTGATATTTTTGTTTCCTCAACTAGCTCTACTTTATCTTCTATTACACGATCTACAAGCTCAATATAGGCCATAGGTGCATTATCGCCTTTACGGAAACCACATTTCAATATTCTTGTATAACCACCATTTCTTTTACTGTACCTAGGTCCAATTTCACCAAATAATTTTACAACAATCTCTCTATCTCTTAATCGACTAAATGCAAGACGTTGATTATGCACACTTGACTCTCTTGCAAGAGTGATCAATGGCTCCGCAAATTTTCTCAGTTCTTTGGCTTTGGGCAATGTAGTTCGAATAATTTCATGCTTAAGCAATGAAGTTGCCATATTTTTAAACATAGCCTTTCTATGACTACTTGTTCTATTAAGCTTTCTATGATTTTTTCCGTGTCGCATTTTATTACTCCATATTCTTTCTAATTATACTGTTGTTTCTGCACCAGCTTCTGGCCAATTTTCAACAGACATTCCTAATGACAAACCTTTTGCATTTAAAATATCTTTAATCTCATTTAATGATTTTCTTCCAAGATTTGGCGCCTTTAATAAGTCGCTTTCATTTCTTTGAATTAGATCTCCAATGTAGTGTATATTTTCTGCCTTTAGGCAATTAGCTGATCTTACAGTCAATTCAAGATCATCTACTGGTCTAAGCAGAATAGGATCTATTTGTGGTGCTTGCTGTACCTCTACTTCAGTCAATTCACTTTCCAAATTGGCAAATACAGACAATTGTCCCATAAGAATCCTTGCTGCGTCTCGAATTGCTTGCTCTGCATCAACTACCCCATTTGTTTCTACGTCCATTATTAATTTATCTAAATCTGTTCTTTGTTCAACTCGAGCACTTTCAACAACATAACTAACCTTAGTAATAGGGCTAAAAGATGCATCAATCATAATGAAGCCTAGAACATTATCGCTTTCTGTACCCTTAGTTCTAACAGGTACAGGCTGATAACCTCTGCCCATCTCTACTTTAGCTTCAATATTTAATTTTCCGCCTTTATTTAAATGTGCTATTACATGATCTGGATTTACAATTTCAACATTATGCCCAACCTCGAAATCGCCAGCAGTTATAGGGCCTTCAGCATCCTTATTTAATGTTATTGTTGCTTCAGAAGCATCATGTATCCTTAAAGCTATCTTTTTAATATTAAGAAGAACATCTACAACATCTTCTTGAACGCCATCTAGTGTTGAGTATTCATGAACAACGCCATCTATTTTAACTTGAGTAATTGCGAATCCTGGAATTGATGAAAGTAAAACTCTTCTAATAGAATTTCCTAATGTAAACCCAAACCCTCTTTCCATTGGCTCAAGAACCACCTTCGCTCTTTGAGGGCTAACTATGTCTACATCAACAATTCTAGGTTTTAAATATTCTGTTGGATTAATTTCCATGAGTGGTGTCCTTTTTGTTTTTTTACTTAACTAATTATTTAGAATAAAGCTCAACAACTAATGATTCGTTAATTGTTGCGGGTAGATCATCACGTTCAGGTTTATTTTTAAAGATTCCTTTAAAGGCTTTTGTATCTACTTCTAACCATTCTGGAAAACCTCTTCCTTCAGCAGCTTCAAGTGCAGATTTAATTCTTAATTGGTCTTTTGAATGGCCATCAACAGAAACTTCATCCCCAGGTTTTACTTGATACGACGGTATATTAACTCGCTTACCATTCACAAGAATACTGTTATGCTTTACAATCTGACGTGCTTCAGTTCTTGAGGCACCCATTCCCATTTTGTAAGTTATATTATCTAATCTGCATTCGAGTAACTGAAGAAGGTTTTCGCCGGTTATACCTTTTCTTCTGTCTGCTTCAGCATAATATCCTTTGAACTGCTTTTCTAATATCCCATATATTCTTCTTAATTTTTGTTTTTCTCTTAACTGAACGCCATAATCAGACAGGCGAGACGCCCTTCTTTGACCATGTTGTCCAGGCGGGTAATTTCTTTTATCTATTGCACACTTGTCCGTGAAACATTTTTCACCCTTAAGAAAAAGTTTTTCACCTTCTCTTCGACATTGACGACATTTTGGATCAAGATTTCTAGCCAATTCTATTCTCCTATTAGTTTCTTCTGACTAAACAAAATTAAATTCTTCTCTTCTTTGGTGGTCTACATCCGTTATGAGGCACAGGCGTTACATCTTGAATGCTTGTAATTTTTAGACCTACTGCATTTAGTGCTCTTACAGAAGATTCTCTTCCAGGGCCTGGTCCTTTAATTCTAACTTCAATATTCTTTACTCCAAATTCTTGCGCTGCTTTCCCAGCTGCTTCTGCTGCTACTTGAGCCGCAAATGGTGTACTTTTTCTTGACCCCTTAAATCCGGCTCCGCCAGAAGTTGCCCATGATAGCGCATTTCCTTGACGATCGGTAATAGTAATAATGGTGTTATTAAAAGAAGCATGCACATGTGCAATACCTTCCACAACACTCTTTTTAACTTTCTTTTTTACTCTAATATTGTCTTTTGCCATTCTGTATTTACCCTTTATTATTTCCTAATTGCTCGGATAGGACCCTTTCTTGTTCTTGCATTATTTTTTGTATTTTGCCCTCTAACTGGCAAACCCCTGCGATGCCTTACACCTCTATAACAACCAAGGTCCATTAACCGCTTAATGTTCATTGATACTTCTCTTCGAAGGTCTCCTTCGACAGTAAAATTATCTAATTGGCTCCTAAGCTTTTCAACATCCGCCTCATTTAAATCTTTAAGCTTTGATGTTGCTTCAATTCCCGCAGCGATACATATTTTTTTTGACGTTACTCTACCAATACCAAAAATAGATGTTAAAGCTATCACGGTATGCTTATTATCTGGTACATTTACTCCTGCAATACGGACCATACTCAATACTCCAATAAAAATGGCATTATTTTAATAAAGCCTCAAATTATAACTATTTTTTACATACTTAACAATGTAAATTAATGACAAGCGCCCTGTCTTTGCTTATGGCGCGGATCTTTGCAAATAACTCTTACAACTCCTTTTCTTCGAATTACTTTGCAATTTCTACATAATGCTTTTACTGATGCTCTAACTCTCATGATATTTCCTTAATTTTCATAGAGATAAGTTTATTTCTCTCTAAATGTTATTCTTCCTTTTGATAAGTCGTAAGGTGAAATCTCAACGGTTACCTTATCTCCAGGCAGAATTCTAATATAATTCATTCTCATCTTTCCTGAGATATAACCTAATACCTCATGTCCATTTTCTAATTTAACTTTAAAAGTTGCATTTGGGAGATTTTCTAAAACCTCTCCTTCCATTTCCAATACATCTTCTTTTCCCATAAGCTAGAGTCCCCCTCTTCCAGATTCTGCCTTAAAATTTGCTTTTTTTAACAAACCATCATATTGGTAAGACATCATTTTAGACTGAACTTGCGTCATGAAATCCATTGTAACAACTACAATAATAAGAAGAGAGGTGCCGCCAAAATAGAATGGTGTATTAAATTTAAGTATAAGAAACTCAGGCACTAAACACACTCCAGCAATATATATCGCTCCTATTAGTGTTAGTCGCCCCACAATCGTATCTATATAACGAGCTGTTTGCTCTCCTGGTCTTATTCCTGGTACAAAGGCGCCACTTTTTTTTAAATTATCTGCTGTTTCACTTGGATTAAATGTAATCGCAGTATAAAAATATGCAAAAAAGATAATTGCTGCTGCAAATAGTATTATATAGATAGGTTGTCCTGGTGAAATTGCTGCACTTATATCTTTTAACCAATACATACTTTGACTTGACCCAAACCACCCAGCTATTGTTGCAGGAAAAAGAATTACACTAGATGCAAAAATAGCTGGGATCACTCCTGCCTGATTTATCTTAAGTGGTAAATGAGAAGACTGTCCTCCAAACATTTTATTTCCTACTTGTCTCTTAGCATAATTGATTGTAATTCTTCTTTGGCCCCTTTCTACATAGACAACTAATGCTGTTACAAGAACAACGGCTATAATAAGAAAGAATACCAAGGGTATAGAGAAGGCCCCTGTTCTTGTTAATTCAAGTGTGTTACCTAAAGCGCTTGGCAGCCCTGCAACAATACCTGCCATAATGATCATAGAAATACCATTTCCAATACCACGCTCCGTTATTTGCTCTCCTAGCCAAACTAAGAACATTGTGCCACTAACCAATGTAATAATAGCTGTTAATCTAAATAATAATCCAGGATCTAAGACGAGGCCCGGTTGAGCTTCTAATGCGACACTTATTCCTAAAGCTTGAAAAGCTGCTAGTACAACTGTAGCCTGTCTTGTATATGAAGTTATAACTCTTTGACCTGCCTGCCCTTCCTTTTTAAGATCTTTTAATCTTGCATTCATTGAGGTTAAAAGAGTCATAATAATTGATGCTGAAATATATGGCATTATTCCAAGAGCAAAAACGGTAAAGCGACTTAGAGCGCCACCTGAAAACATATTAAACATTCCAAGAATTCCGCCACTTTGTGAATCAAAAAGCTTTTTTAATTCTAATGGATCAATTCCAGGAACAGGGATATGAGCCCCCAAACGAAATATAATTAACGCGCCAAGAAGAAAAAGTAAGCGACTTTTTAAATCACTCATTTGACCTAACCCACCAAGAGAATTATTCTTAGCCACAAATTTAATCCTTTTTCACTTCTGGTTCAGCTACTGCTTCTTTAGCTGCTTTTTTCGCTACCTTTTTAACTTCTGGTTCAGCTGCTGCTTTTTTTGGTAATTTTTTCGCTGCTACTGCTTTTTTCGCTACTGTTTTCGCTGCTGCTGCTTTTTTCGCTACTTCAACAGTTGTCTCTTTAACTTCCATTACTTTTCCACCTGCAGCCTCAATGGCTTTTCTTGCGCCTTCTGTTAATGAGATGCCTTGGATAGTGAATTTCTTTTTTACATCGCCAGATAAATAAATTTTAGCAGTAAGAGTTATTTCAGATATTAAATTGGCTGCTTTCAAGGTCAATATATCAACCGTATCGGTATCTAATTTACCTAGCTCACTCGTCCTTATTTTTGCATTATACTTTTTAGTTAAAGATCTAAAACCTCTTTTTGGTAATCTTCTTTGAATTGGCATTTGTCCACCTTCAAACCCTACCTTATGAAATCCGCCTGTTCTCGATTTTTGGCCTTTAATCCCTCTTCCAGCTGTTTTTCCAAAACCAGAACCATTTCCTCGCCCTACTCGCCTAGCCGCTTTTGTTGAACCAACTGCTGGTTTAATTGTATTTAATTTCATTTTATTAACTCTCTACTTTAAGAAGAAAATTTACTGCATTAATCATCCCACGGACTTCAGGGGTGTCTTGGAGTTCAACTGTATGATGCATTTTCTTTAATCCTAACCCAACAACAGTACCCCTCTGAGATGCTGTTCTTCCAATTAGACTTTTAATTAATGTAACTTTAATCATTTCTTTAGCCATAAAATTAACCTCTTATCTCTTCAACTGTTTTACCTCTTTTAGCCGCTATTGATGCAGGGCTGTTCGTCGAAGCTAGTCCATTAAGTGTTGCTCTAACAACATTGTATGCATTGGCTGAACCTATACATTTTGCAGTTACATCTGTTATTCCCATTACTTCAAATATAGCCCTCATTGCGCCACCAGCGATAATTCCTGTTCCTTCAGAAGCAGGTTGAATTAATACTTTGGCTGCTCCGTGTCTACCAATAACCGAATGATGCAAGGTTCCATTATTAAGATCAACTTTTACCATCCCTCTTTTAGCTTCTTCCATTGCTTTTTGAACGGCTAAAGGAACTTCGCGTGCTTTACCTTTACCCATACCAACAGCACCATCACCATCACCAACTACTGCAAGAGCTGCAAAACTCATGATGCGACCACCTTTAACAACCTTAGTCACTCTATTGACGTTAATCATTTTTTCTCTTAAGCCGTCAGTTTGGTTTTGATCTTGATTCCTATTGTCTTGTGCCATCTTGATTCCTAAATTTGTTAGAAAGTTAAACCATTTTCTCTAGCAGCATCTGCTAAAGCTTTAATTCGGCCATGGTATTTAAATCCAGAGCGATCAAAAGCAACTACTTTAATCCCAGCTTTGACAGCTTTCTCAGCAATTCTTTTTCCGATCTCTACTGCTGCCTCTTTATTACTAGTATTTTTCAACTTATTTTTTACATCCGCCTCTAGTGTAGATGCGGCTGCAAGTACTTTATTGTTTTTTCCATCTATGATTTGAGCATATATATTTGTATTCGAACGATGAACCGTTAGACGCGTTATATTTAGTTCGGCAATCTTAGCTCTTGTTCTTCGTGCTCTTCTTAATCTTATATTTTCAATAGTCATGATTCAGCCTCTAAGTTTTTTTAGCTTCTTTAATTGCTACATATTCATCAGAATAACGAACGCCTTTTCCTTTGTATGGCTCTGGTGGTCGGTAAGCCCTAATTTCTGCTGCAACTTGGCCTATCATTTGCTTACTTGAGCTTTTTAATACAATTTCTGTTGGGCTAGGTGTTTGAGCAGTAACACCTTCAGGTAATGTATGATGCACAGGATGTGAAAAACCAAGTTCAAGATTAACTTTATTACCTTGAACAGCTGCTTTATATCCAACACCTATCAATGTTAACTTTCTTTCAAAGCCTGATGAGACTCCAGTTACCATATTTTGCACAAGCGATCTAATTGTCCCTGACATCGCTTTTGAAAACTTTGTTGCCCTCTTAGCCTCAAAAGTAAGGGTACTTTCTTCTTTCTTAATTTCAACGTCACCAATTAGCTCCTGCCTTAACTCTCCTAATGGTCCTTTAACTGTAATGGCATCAATAGCAATATTGACTTCTACTTTTTCTGGGATAACTACTGGATTTTTTGCAATTCTTGACATGGGTTTCTCCTAAGATACGTAGCAAAGAACTTCACCACCAATACCAGCAGCTCTTGCCTTAATATCAGTCATAACACCCTTGGAAGTTGTAACAATAGCAACTCCAAGCCCATTCATTACTCGAGGAAGGTTTTGATTTCCTTTATATACTCTTAAACTAGGCTTACTAATTCTCTCAATTGTTTCAATAACAGGTTGTCCTGCATAATATTTAAGATCTATATTAAGTAATGGTTTACCATCATTTGCAGTAACTCCGAAACTTTCAATATAACCTTCATCCTTTAGAACATTAGCAATTGATTGTTTAATCTTAGATGCTGGCATTGATACTGAAATCTTATTTCTCATTTGGCCATTTCTAATTCGGGTTATCATATCTGCGATTGGGTCTTGCATACTCATATTATTTCCCCTTTACCAACTTGCTTTTGTAATGCCAGGAACTTCACCGGTAAGCATAAGCTCACGTAATTTTCCTCTAGCAATACCAAATTTACTATAAACGCCTCTTGGGCGACCCGTTAAAGCACATCTATTTCTCAATCTTACTGGGCTCGAATTACGAGGAAGTTTCTGAAGTTGGGTTCTGGCATCTGCTCGATCTTCCGAAGAAGCACTGACATTATTTATCATTTCATTTAAAGCTAAGCGCTTAACTTTATATTTCTCAACCATCTTTCTTCTCTTCTCTTCACGTTTAATCATACATAACTTAGACATATTTATTTATCCCCCTGCTGATTTTCTACTGCTGGAGCTTCTTCTACTGGTTTTGCTTTATTAAATGGAAAACTAAAGGCTGATAAGAGTGCATTTGCTTCATCATCAGTCTTAGCATTAGTTGTAATTGTGATATTCATTCCTCTTAATTTATCTATCTTGTCATATTGAATTTCTGGAAAGATTATTTGCTCCTTAATGCCCATATTATAATTTCCTCGGCCATCAAATGATTTTGTTGGCAAGCCTCGGAAGTCTCTTTCCCTAGGGATGGCAATATTAATTAACCTATCCAAAAATGTGTACATATTAGATTTTCTTAAAGTTACTTTGCAGCCAACTGGATAATCATCTCTAATTTTAAATGCTGCAATTGATTTCTTAGATAAAGTAACGATTGGCTTCTGGCCAGCTATTTTTTCCATATCAGCGACAGCGCTATCCATCACTTTTTTGTCTGCTACAGCCTCACCAACCCCCATATTTAATGTGATCTTAGTAATTCTTGGAACTTCCATTACTGAAGAATACTTAAACTGTTTTGTGAGTTCTTTTACAACAGTGTCAAAATAAAATTGTTTTAGTCTCGCCATATTTTTTCCTAAACGTCGATTGCTTCTTGATTAGATTTAAAGATTCTAATTTTTTTTCCATCTTTTAATGTTTTAAAAGTAACTTTGTCAGCCTTTGAGGTTGTATTATTAAAAATAGCAATATTAGAAACATCCAAAGGCATTTCTTTACTAATAATTCCGCCTTGCTCCCCTTTTCCAGGGTTTGGCTTTACATTTTTCTTGGCCATATTAAGGCCTTCAACAACTACTCGCTTATCATTAATAAACTCAGATAAAATACCTTGTTTACCTTTATCTTTTCCGGTGTGGATAATTACTTTGTCGCCTTTGCGAATCTTATTCACTTTAAATACTCCTAAATAACTTCTGATGCTAAAGATACAATTTTCATAAATTTCTCTGTTCTTAGCTCACGGGTAACAGGTCCAAATATTCTAGTACCTATTGGTTCAAGCTTTGCATTTAAAAGAACAGCGGCATTACTATCAAACTTAACTAATGACCCATCTGAGCGACGTACGCCTTTTGCAGTTCTAACAACAACAGCATCGTATACTTCGCCTTTTTTGACTCGCCCTCTTGGCGCTGCGTCTTTTATACTGACTTTTATAATATCGCCAATAGATGCGTAACGTCTTCTTGAGCCGCCGAGCACTTTAATACACATTACTGAACGTGCGCCAGTATTGTCGGCAACTTCTAATCTTGACTGCATTTGTATCATAAAATAATCTCCAACTTAATCCGTTTAAATACTTAACTTACATTTTATAAGCTAACACCACGGTCAGTATTGGGGCGCTAGCTAAATTTAAAATACGAGCGCCAAAAAGAGGCCTGCATTATATGTTATTTTTCTTAATAATCCTAACTTTGGGCTACCTATGTTTCTATCCTTGCTTTAGAAACTACTCTAGTTACAACCCAAGACTTACTTTTTGATATAGGTTTATGCTCTGTAATTTGAACCACATCACCTTCATTAACCTCATTTTTCTCATCATGTGCATGAAATTTATTTGATTGATTGATATATTTACCATACAAAGGATGTTTAACTTTTCTTTCAACAAGTACAGTAATTGTTTTATCCATCTTATTACTTGTAACTTTTCCAGTTACTGTTCTCTCAATTTTTTTAGCTACAGCTTTAACAGGAGCGGCTTTAACAGGAGCGGCTTTAACAGGAGCGGCTTTAACAGGAGCTTTTTTAGCTGCCGTTTTAACAGTAGCTTGTTTAGTTTTTTTAGATTTATCTTCCATTTTTTCTTTATCACCCATAATTATGCTTGTTTTAATTTTTCAGCAAGAATTGTTTTGATCCTAGCTATATCTTTTTGAAACTTTGCAATCTGGTCAGTTTTATTTGATTGCTGAGTTGAGATTTGCATTCGAGCTGAAAACTGAGCTTTCCTAACCTCAAGCAGCTCTTTTTCTAGATCATCAGTCGACTTTTTTCTTAAATCAATAGCTTTCATTTTTTCTCCTTATCAACCCACATGTCTAGTAGCAAAAACTGTTAATAATGGCAGTTTTGCTGCAGCCAATCTAAATGCTTCTCTTGCAATCTCTTCAGATACACCATCCATCTCATACAACATTTTCCCAGGCTGAATTTCGGCTACATAGAATTCAACACTTCCCTTACCTTTACCCATCCTTACTTCAGCAGGTTTTTTTGTGATCGGTTTATCAGGAAAAATCCTAATCCAAACTCGTCCGCCTCTCTTAATATGTCTAGTCATAACCCTTCTGGCAGCTTCGATCTGTCTAGCTGTAATCCTTCCTCTACCAATTGCTTTAAGTCCAAAATCACCAAAGCTCACCTTATTACCAGTAGTTGCAAGGCCTCGATTTCTTCCTTTATGTTGCTTTCTATATTTTGATCTAGCCGGCTGTAACATCTTTATGCCCCATCTTTCTTAGATTCATCATTTTCTTCCTTAGGTGCATCCTCTAAAGCTACTTTTTTCTTTACTGCAACTTTAACTGTTTTCTTTTCTATCTCTCCATCTGTCTTTTTCGAAACAGTTTTAACAGTTTTCTTTGGAGCCCCTTTAGGCTTATCTTCTATTCTTTGTTCGACTTCACTTTCGCCAACAGTAACTTTTTTGTTGTCTTCAAATATTTCACCTTTAAAGACCCAAACTTTAATTCCAATAATTCCGTATGTTGTTTGAGCTCTAGCAACCCCATAATCTATATCAGCACGAAGTGTATGAAGAGGAACTCTTCCTTCTCTATACCATTCTGATCTTGCAATCTCAATTCCATTCAATCTTCCAGCACTTTTAATTTTAATTCCTTGCGCTCCCAATCTCATGGCATTTTGCATAGCTCTTTTCATTGCTCTTCTAAACATAACTCTCTTTTCAAGTTGCTGAGCAATACTCTGTGCAATTAATGTAGCATCTATTTCTGGCTTTCTAACTTCCTCGATGTTTAATTGAACAGGAATTCCCATTAAGCTTTGAAGGCTAGATCGAAGAGTTTCGATATCTTCACCTTTCTTTCCAATAACAATACCTGGACGAGCACTGTAAATTGTAATCTTTGCATTTTTAGCTGGGCGCTCAATTATAATTTTACTCACAGCCGCATTAACTAATTTTTTATTTAAGAATTCTCTGACTTTTATATCGTTAAGCAACAGTGCGGAAAAGTTCTTCGAATTTGAGAACCATTTAGATGACCAGTTTTTTTTAACTGCTAATCGAAAACCAATTGGATTTACTTTTTGTCCCATAATTATCTCTTTAACTTCCTACAATCACAGTTATGTGACTAGTTGGTTTAATAATTTTCGCTGCACGACCTTTAGATTGCGCACGAATCCTTTTTAAAACTGCACCTTTATTAATATAAATGGTTTTAATTTTAAGTTCATCTATATCAGCACCATTATTATTTTCTGCATTAGCAATTGCAGACTCAACTACTCTTTTAATAATCTCAGCACCTTTTTTTGGGCTAAAATTTAGAATATCAAGAGCATTGCCCACCTTCTTTCCTCTAATGAGGTCAGCTACTAATCTAGCTTTTTGTGGCGAAATTCTTACTCCATTTAAAATTGCTGAAACTTCATTTGCCATAATTATTCCTTTGTCTTCCTGTCACCAGTGTGACCTTTGAAGGTTCTAGTTAATGCAAACTCACCTAATTTGTGTCCCACCATATTTTCTACGATTAATACTGGAATATGCTGACGTCCATTGTGAATAGCTATTGTTAAACCAATAAAATTTGGGAGTATTGTTGACCGTCTTGACCATGTTTTAATTGGCTTACGGTCTCTGCTCTCAGCTGCAATAAATACTTTTTTTGCAAGATGTGAGTCAACAAATGGTCCTTTTTTAATTGAGCGTGACATATTTTCTACCTTTTATTTGATGGTCTACGACTGAGTCTCATATTATCAGTCCGTTTATTGTTTCGTGTACGGTATCCCTTAGTTGGAGTACCCCAAGGACTTACTGGATGACGACCTCCAGAACTTTTTCCTTCACCACCGCCATGTGGGTGATCAACTGGATTCATAACTACACCCCTAACAGTTGGGCGAACACCTCTCCACCTCATTGCTCCAGCTTTACCAATAGATCTTAATGAATGTTCTTCATTGCCAACTTCACCGATTGTTGCTCTACAATCCGAATGTACTTTTCTTACCTCTCCCGATCGTAATCTTAATTGCGCATATGCGCCTTCACGAGCAAGAAGCTGTACTGAAGTTCCAGCAGACCTAGCCATTTGAGCTCCCTTGCCTGGCTTTAATTCTATGCAATGTATTGTGCTACCGACTGGAATATTTTTAAGTGGTAAAGTATTGCCAACCTTAAAAGGTGCATCGATACCATTCATTAATTCCTCACCAGCTTTAACGCCTTTTGGTGCAATAATATACTTTCTTTCTCCATCAGCGTAACAAAGTAATGCTAAACGAGCTGAGCGACCTGGATCATATTCTATCCTTTCAACTTTTGCTGGGATACCATCCTTAATTCTCTTAAAATCAACTATTCGAATATGCTGCTTATGTCCACCACCTTGGTGTCTAACTGTTATTCTGCCATGATGATTACGCCCAGCTTTACTATGCTTTTTCTCTAGTAATGGTGCAAAAGGTTTGCCCTTATGCAAATCTGGTGTTACTACCTTCTGAAGCCCACGTCTACCAGGTGAGGTTGGTTTTACTTTTATAATTGCCATCTATTTTCCCCTATTCACCCGTAAAATTAATTTCTTGCCCAGCTTTAATACTCACATAGGCTTTTTTCCAGTCAGGTCTTTTACCCATAGTATTCCGACTAGCTTTTTTTGTTTTACCTTTAACGTTTATTAGATTTACAGCTCTAACATCTACTTTAAACATCGCTTCAATTGCTTCTTTTACTTGAACCTTTGTTGCATTTTTTCTTACCTTAAAGATTACCTGATTAAGCTTATCTGCAACCATAGTTGCTTTCTCAGTAACATGAGGAGATAAAACTGATTGTAGTGATTTATCAGCTACTTTTTTATCAGCTACTTTTTT
>Ga0302125_10001050_pt1 | contig 14183 bp, 11 predicted proteins | sample CB4_surface_MG_FD_203111 | JGI IMG/M metagenome (GOLD analysis project Ga0302125, IMG submission 203111) | Marine microbial communities from Western Arctic Ocean, Canada - CB4_surface | ecosystem: Environmental > Aquatic > Marine > Oceanic | place: Canada: Western Arctic Ocean | collected... | reverse complement strand
GGATGCATGACTAGTTTTTCCGTTTGCAACAAGAGCACTTTCAGAAATAGGAAGTGGCTTTTCAATTGGTTGGATAGTCTCAGGTGGTTCAGGTACAGGGCTTGTTGGTTCGAGAGCAACCTTATTTGCAATATCTTCTATTTCTTTTCTTACGTTAGATTTTTTTTTAGAAATTTCAGTAGAGTCTTTAGTTTTTTCAACTAGTGCAACTAGACTTCCTTGTTTAACATTGTCCCCGACCTTTACCTTAATTTCCTTAATAACTCCAGAAAGCGGGGCAGGAATATCCATTGAGGCTTTATCTGATTCCACAGTGATAAGCGGATCTTCTTTCTTTATTTCGTCACCTTCGTTAATAAGAATCTCAATAACATCAACGCTATCAAAGCTGCCAATATCTGGAATTAAAATTTCTTCAGTAGCCATAGATATCTCTTATACTCTCATAGGGTTTGGTTTGTCGCCGTCAAGTTTGTAGTCTTTAACAGCTTTCAAAAGGATAGTCGAGTCTATTTTTTTTGCGTCAACTAATGCATTTAATGCAGCAATTACAATATAGAAACGATCAACCTCAAAAAAATCTCTTAACGCTTCACGGCTATCTGACCTACCATAGCCATCGGTTCCCAAGGGGATGAAGTGGTTAGGGAGGAATCGTGCAATTTGCTCAGGAAAAGATTTCATGTAGTCCGTCGAAGCAATAATTGGACTTTCCTTATCACTGATAGCATTTTCAATATTCGATAATTTTTTATCTTTACCTGGGTTTAATCTATTCCATCGCTCAATATCTAGAGCATTTTTTCTTAGCTCGTTAAAGCTAGTGACACTAAATATATCAGCTGCCACTTTGAAGTCAGCTTCTAATATTCTTGCAGCTTCAATTACCTCTCTTAATATAACACCACTTCCCATTAGCTGAACTTTTGGACCTTTAATTTTAGATTTTTTGAGCGGGTAAATACCTTCAATAATTCCTTGTTCAACTCCTTTAGGTATTTCAGGGTGAGTATAATTTTCATTCATAACGGTAATATAATAATAAACGTCTTCTTGATTTTGGATCATTCTCTCCAATCCATTTTGGATAATGACTGCTAACTCATAAGCAAAACAAGGGTCATAAGAAACGCAGTTTGGAATCGTTGCAGCTAAAAGATGACTGTGCCCATCTTCGTGCTGAAGACCTTCGCCATTGAGGGTTGTTCTTCCTGCTGTAGCACCTAAAAGAAATCCTCTGCAACGCGAGTCACCGGCTGCCCATGCTAAATCACCAATTCTTTGAAAGCCAAACATTGAGTAAAAGATATAAAAGGGGATCGTTTGAATGTCAGTGTGACTATAGGACGTAGCTGCAGCAATCCATGAAGAGAATGATCCAGCCTCATTGATTCCTTCTTCAAGTATCTGCCCATCTTTTTGTTCTTTATAAAACATAACTTGATCAGAATCTTGTGGTTCGTAAAGCTGCCCGACAGATGAATAAATACCAAGCTGTCTGAACATACCTTCCATACCAAAAGTTCTGGCTTCGTCAGGGACTATCGGAATGATATATTTCCCTAGCTCTTTGTCACGAACAAGCGTACTTAATATACGTACGAATGCCATAGTAGTTGATATTTCCCTTTCACCTGAACTATTCGTTACATTAGAAAAAGCGCTTAAATCAGGAATTTTAAGTGCTTTAGTTTTTTTACGGCGCACGGGTAAGAATCCACCAAGCTCCTTCCTTCTTTCCATCATGTATTGAATTTCTGGCGAGTCACTGGCTGGTTTATAAAAAGACAGGCTCTCAACTTCTTTATCGCTAACTGGTAGGTCAAATCGCGTTCTAAAAGCTTTTAATGAGTCAATATCCATACTCTTCTGTTGGTGTGTTATGTTCTGTCCTTCGCCAGCGTCACCCATACCATAACCCTTTACAGTTTTGGCTAGCACAATTGACGGCTGCCCCTTATGAGATGTAGCTGCAGCATATGCCGCATAGACTTTATGGGGATCATGGCCCCCACGATTTAGGCGCCATATATCATCATCTGACATTGCGGAAACCATTTCTCGAAGTTCTGGATACTTACCAAAAAAATATTCACGCGTATAAGCTCCACCTTTTGCTTTGAAGTTTTGGTATTCACCATCTACGCATTCTTCCATACGTTTTTTTAGAATACCGTCTTTGTCCATCGCAAGAAGTGGGTCCCAATAAGACCCCCAAATTACTTTGAGCACATTCCAGCCGGAGCCACGGAAGTTAGATTCGAGCTCTTGAATAATTTTCCCATTACCTCGAACTGGACCATCTAACCTCTGAAGGTTACAATTAATTACAAAAATTAAATTGTCAAGATTTTCTCTTGCCGCAAGCGATATAGCTCCCTGTGATTCTGGTTCGTCCATTTCACCATCACCACAGAACACCCATACTTTTCTGTTTGAGGTGTCTACAATACCCCTGTCGTGCAGATATTTAAGGTAGCGTGCCTGATAGATACCCATGATTGGCCCAAGACCCATAGAAACAGTAGGGAACTGCCAAAAATCTGGCATTAGCCAAGGATGAGGGTAGCTAGAAAGACCTTGTCCACCAGCCTCCATTCGGAAGTTATTTAGTTGGTCTTCGCTCATCCTTCCTTCAAGGAAAGCTCTTGCATAGATGCCTGGTGATGAGTGCCCTTGAAAGTAAACTAAATCACCAGCAAAATTCTCATTGGCTCCTCTAAAGAAATGATTAAATCCTACGTCGTATAGAGTTGCAGCAGATTGGAAGCTAGCTATATGGCCACCAATACCAGGAGATTTTTCATTAGCTCTAAGGACAGTCATTACTGAATTCCATCTAATAAGCGCTCGAATTCTCCGCTCCATATCAGGATTACCTGGGTGCCTTTGTTGTAAGTGAGTAGGAATGGTATTTACATAGGATGTTGTAGCATTATAGGGTAGGTTTGTCCCTGAGCGGCGAGCCTGGTCAATCATTTTTTCAATTAAGAAGTGAGCTCTTTCTGGGCCATCAGTGTTAATAACTGAATCTAATGAATCAAGCCATTCTTGTGTTTCTTGATTGTCTGTATCTGGAAATAGAGCCATTAAAAACTTACCTCTTTTAATTTTTTAATAAGTATTTTTATTTAAAATAAAATGTTTATGAAATTATTGCCGGGACCCAATGTCAATAAGGTTATTATAGTAGATATCTAATCATTTATACTGCAAAAATATAAAAAACTGTCAAAATATTTCTTGCAAAAGTATAAAAAAATAATTAAAAATAGGATGAAATTATGAATACTAAAATAGAATTTATTAAGAATATACCTAATGAACAAGGACTTAAGAGAAGCTTGCACCATATAATTGTTGTTGACCCGGCATCAGAAAAATACCCATATGCGACATTGTTAAAAAATAAGCTTAAGCGTGCTGGAAAGAAGCTGAAGGACTTAAGCAAAACACCAGTAACTACTGAGCTTGATAATGGAGCAATTATTAGTTGGATTGGGTATTCGGTTGATTTAAATCCATTTAAAATTCACACACTCATAAGAAAGGGGCTTAGTATTTTCTCCCAAGAGAAACCTACCGAAATATCAATAACATTTTTACCGAAAAATATTAGTGAATCCTGGGTGAATGCATGTGTTTATGTCTCGCTAGTTAATTCACAATCTCTGCCTAATTTAAAAAAAGGCGCTAAAAATATCGTACTGAAGAAGCTAGTCTTAGCCGGGATTAACAAGTGCGATCTATCTAAAACTCTAGCTTTGGTAAATGGTAATACGCTGACCAGAAATTTAACTATTACTCCGCCCAACGATCTAACACCAACAATTTATAAGGCAAAGATTAAACAGTTAGCAAAGCAACATAAATGGATTTATAAAGATTATAGTATGTCGCAGCTTAAGAAGATGGGTGCTGGCGCATTTGTTGCTGTAGGACAGGGCTCAGAACCAGAAGACGCTGTAATTATCCACTTAAAATATAACGCTAAAAACTCTAAAAAAACAGTCGCACTAGTAGGTAAGGGCATTTGTTTTGATACAGGCGGCCACAACCTAAAGCCGGCCAAATATATGAGTGGAATGCATGAAGATATGAATGGATCAGCTGTAGTGCTGGGTATATTACAAGCGGCAACTGAGGCTAAACTTCCACTTAATTTAGATTGTTGGTTAGCTATAGCGCAGAATCATATTGGCCCAAAAGCATATAAACAAAATGATGTAGTGACTGCGCTCAATGGTCTAACTATTGAGATAGTTCACACAGATGCCGAAGGCAGAATGGTATTGGCAGATACTTTAACCATGGCATCAAGAAAAAAGCCGCAAGCTATAATTGATTTCGCAACACTAACTGGTTGTATGCACGTTGCAATGGGGGATCGTTATAGTGGGGTAATAAGTAATAAGTCTGACCTTGCATGTATGGCAGTTGGGGCGGGAGTAGAATCCGGCGAAAGAATTGCTGCTTTTCCTTATGACGAAGATTATGAGGATGACCTAGAAAGTCAAATTGCTGATATTAAACAATGCAATTTAGAAGGGGGGCCGGATCATATTCATGCTGCTCGGTTCTTGGGACGTTTTGTCGAAAATAATACTCCTTGGTTACACGTTGATTTATCCTCAAGTAATCGTAAGGGTGGTTTGGGCGCAATTAGCAGTGACGTTAATGGTTTTGGAGTGGGTTTTGGTATAAAAATACTAGAAAGTATCATTAAAAAATAATTAATTTCTACCTTGAAGGGTCCTTAGGTCGTCAATAATCTGAATTGAATGAGTTGCTGGGTTAACAGATCTATACTCTTTTCTTATTAAGCCTTGTGGATCAATAATAAAGCTATGTCGCCTAGAGAATTTGATAAACATAAATTTAAAGAGTGCCCCATACTTTTTTGCGACTTCACCTTGAGGGTCAGATAAAAGCTTGAAAGGTAATTGATATTTTTTTTTAAATTTTTGGTGTGAGGTAGTTTTATCTAAGCTAATTCCAATAACATGAGCCCCTAATGATTTAATTGCGCTAAAGTCGTCACGAAAGTTACAAACTTCTTTAGTGCACCCTGGTGTGTCATCTTTTGGGTAAAAAAATATCACTAACCATTTTCCTTTAAAATAACTCAAAGAAATTATGTTACCGCCTTCGTCTTTAAGATTAAAGTCTGAGGCCTTAGAGTTTTTAGAGGAGTTCATATAAGGAAATTTTAAACCAAGTAAGTGTTGTCTAATTAAGCTTAATCATAAGTTCATTTCTACGAAAAAAAGGGAGGGTCCAAGGTGGGTTGTACCTGGCAATTTGGACTGAGCCTGAAGTTTTTAATTTTTGTTTTTCGATAAAATTACGTAACAATTTAACTTTTTCATCGTAGCTAGACTCTCTCACTAAACCAGAAAATACGATCACAGCAAATTTTTCTTTAGGGAGAGTAGTCAACATAATCTCAGGATTTTTTGGCCTAGGTAAGGTTTTAAGTGTGTATTGTTTTGGCATTACAAAAGAGATAAGCCACTGATTATTTTCCTCTTCAGCTAAAACTGGAGTTGTCATAGGTATTTTTTCTGAAGTTGGTTCTGTAATAACTGGGGCTGTCATACTTATTTTTTCTGATTCGTTGTCAATTGTATTATTGCCAAAAATAAAATCAGCGAGACTTCTAAAGCCTGTACCTGATGCCTCACTAAAATCCCCAGTTTTTTTGACTTGAGCAATAATTCTTGGGGCGTATTCTCTTATTTCAAAGTTATTCTCTTTATATATAAGTGAGAATTCTGGTTCTTCAGTGGCCATAAGCTGTAGCGTAAAAAATGTTAAAAAAAAGAAAGAAAATTTTAAAATCGACATAATTTCAGTCTATCATTTTTTTTAGGATACTCATCCACTAAAACCACTTTAAAACAGTTAAAATACCGACTTTGAAATTTTAAATACTTGATGGAAGTAGGGTTATCAGTTTTGCCTTCGTAGCTCAGTGGATAGAGCATCCCCCTCCTAAGGGGAGGGTCGCAGGTTCGATTCTTGCCGAGGGCACCATTTATCAATAGTAATTTACGCAAATGCTAAATGAATCTGATGCCACTTAGATTTTCTTTTTCATTGTCTCTTTTTCAATCATCTTTGCAGTCTCTTCCTTTTCTTTATCATTCATTAAGATAAAGTGTTTTATATGATCAGCCGTAAAAACTAACTTATCGATCTTCCTACTTAACTGCCCAATTAAACTACAGACCCTGTTATTAAGGTCTTTATAGATCGCAAATAAAAATACGATGATTATAATGAGAAGTATATTTGTTAAAACAAGTAAATCCATATTATTCCTTTTTAGGCACTTAAAAAAAGTGGGGCGGCAGGAGTGATCTTCATATCTCTTTCTCTTTCCAACTATTATTCATTTAAAATTATTTTTTTTGCCCACAAGATATTTTAAAATAATAATTTAGCATTTTTTTTTAAATCAGATCCTGTAGGTGCTTAAGTGTATCTATTATAAACGCTTTTGATTCTGGCCCCTTAAATGTAACTATCGGAATTTTTTTCATTCGTAGATCGTACAATTTATTTGAATTTATTTTAGATCTAGTTATATAAAAATAACTATCAAGAGGAATCGCTAGAAATAAATCTTGGTTATTTGCCCAATAATAAACAAGAGACATTTGGTCTCCATACCATCGATGATAGCGCTCTGGAAATTCATTTTTTAATAATTTTAATAATTCACTGAATAAAGTATTTGAATTCTTTGTAACTATGATGCCAAATAAAATTGGCATCATCTCTTCTTGTGTTTTATCCTTAAATTCTGGATATTCTTCTGGATAATTGTGATCAATGATATAACCCTCTCTTTTCCGCTCAACAATAAGAATTTTATCTGATGCATTTTCCTGTAGATAAAACTTATTGATTATTAAGCTATCAGCATCTAGAAACACAACGTATTCACTTGACTGCAGATTTGAGTATGCCTTGAGCCTTGCCAGCATCATACCTTTTGGTAAGTTATCTCTAATTGTTTTAGTTACACCTTCTATGAGAGGCGTTTCATTGTCGGTTAAATAATATATAACGGCATCTTCACCGTAAACCAGTTTTATTGATCTGACTAATAAATTAGGTACCGATGTATCATTACCAATCCAAAAAAATGCAAAATTTTTAATTAGCATCTAAATTAAATCTTTATTAAGTTATTTCAATTAATTGTTTGTGGACAGAGTCTTTATGAATAGCAATTTTATTATGATTGAAATAATCACTACCATTTTCTAATGTTGTATTAAGTTTTACCGTATAATTTTTGTCGTCAATATCATAATAAACATAGCCAAAACTATTTAAGAGCTTAGAGATTTCATTTTTATTAGCATCGGGTAATGCTTCGAAAAATATTGTAGGCTTAGCTGCATTTAATATCTCAGTCATCCCTAAAAAAGCATTAAGTTCATAACCTTCAACATCAATTTTTATAAGTGCAATTTTTTGGTAGTCTTCTTTATTCACAAATTCATCCAGAGAAATTTGTGGTAAATTTTGAGTGATTGATACTGATGTATTTCGCTCTCCTACAGAACCACCTGAACTCATGAAATCAAAATTACCATTTATAGAGAATGGAACAATTTTTTTGGTATTGCCTACGCAAACCATAAATACGTTTCTAGTAGTAAAATTATTTTTTCTAAGATTGAGATTCATTCTGCTGAAGTTAATAAAATGTGGCTCAAATGAAAGGGTGAGATTATTTTTGTTCGTACTCATAGAGGTTAAAGTATAAGATCCTGTGTGCGCTCCAATATCTATAATAAAACCTTGATTTATATTTTTACAAAATCTTGACCAAAGACCTAAGGTTTTTCTTTCATAGCAACCATTCCAATAGAATCTCGCTGCCACTAAATCATCATGACCTCCCAGAAACATTTGGAAATTTTTATCATCTATGTATTTGCAATCAACAAATTCATAAAAATCTGGAAATTTAAGAATATCTTTTCTTTCGAAGAAATTTATTTTATCTAATGATTCCCTTAGCTTTATAATTTTATCTTCCATCGACTAATTTTTATCACACTAAAAGTTGAGGTGCAAGGTCCATTGTTTTTAGAATTTATTTGTTACAAGATAGAAAGACATAATAATTAGAATATTAACTTAATTTATCATCAGCAATGTGGTATTTGGGATCTTCAAGTAAATTAACTTCCACCATACTCCTAGCAGTATCTAGAATATCTAGACAATCAGGACTTAAGTGTACTAAATGTAATTTTTTTCCAGCCAATTTATATTTATTGGCCAGATTATCTATAGCCATTATTGCAGAATGATCAGCTACTCTAGAACTTTTGAAATCTATAACGACATCTTTTGGATCTTCTTTAATGTCAAATAATTCATGAAAGTTTTTAGCTGAAGCAAAGAATAGAGTGCCATCAAGCTTGTATGTCTTCCAGCCTTTTCTAACTGTTGAGGTCTTCACATCAATTTTTTTTGCGTGACTCCAGGCAAAGATAAGTGCTGATACAATTACTCCTAGAATAACGGCAATGGCTAGATCTGCTATTATTGTTACTCCCCCCACCAATAACCCCACAAAGATATCTTCCCTAGGAATCTTCCCAAACAATCTTAAACTTCCCCACTCAAATGTTTTTTCTGCTACTACAAACATCACACCAATTAGTGCTGCTAATGGAATCAACTCAATCCATTTAGATAAAAATAATATAAATGAAGCTAGGAAGAGTGCTGTAGCAATCCCTGACAGCCTTTTGAGGGCACCATTATTTATATTAATCATACTTTGTCCAATCATTGCACAACCACCCATACCACCAAAAAAACCTGTCACAATATTTGCAACCCCCTGAGCCATCGATTCCTTGTTAGGCCTTCCACGTGTATCGGTCATGTCATCAATGAGGTTCAGAGTTAAAAGTGTTTCAATTAGCCCAATACAGGCCAGCAGAAATGCGTAAGGAAAAATAATTCGTAATGTATCTAAGCCATATGTGATATCAGGAATTCTAAATGATGGAATTGTCCCAGCAATTGACCCTAAATCCCCAACAGTTTTTGTATCTAAATCGAGGAAAATTACCAAACCAGAGATAATAACTATTGAAGCTAGGGACGATGGAATCGCCTTAGTTATTTTTGGAAATAAATAAATAATTAAAACAGTTAGGCCAGTTAAACCAAGCATTGTATAGAGTGAGACACCAGACATCCAGACCTTTACCCCCTCTGAATCTAATACTTTAAAATGCCCAAATTGAGCAAGAAAAATGACAATAGCAAGCCCATTAACAAAACCAAGCATTACCGGATACGGAACCATACGTATATATTTTCCCAAACGCATTATTGCAAATGTTGATTGCAAAATCCCCATCAATATTACAGTTGCAAAAAGATACTCTACTCCATGTTGAGCAACTAGTGCCACCATTACAACTGCTAACGCGCCCGTGGCTCCAGAAATCATTCCTGGTCTTCCTCCAAATATTGCTGTAATTAAACAAACAATGATTGCAGCATATAAACCTGTAAGAGGAGAGACATGAGCGATTAATGCAAATGCAATTGCTTCCGGAACCATTGCTAGAGCTACGGTAAGACCACTTAATATATTGATTTTAATATCTGGTAAACTCATTTTGAAATACATTATATTTTTAATTGCCTTGTGAAATTTTTAGATTTAAATTGTGAAAGTAGGACAATCTACCACACTCTTCTAATATGAAAAAACGTTACTCTTTATACTTGTTTATTATTTTTGTTAGTTTAGTTAGCTCAATAAATATTTCATCTGCTAAAGAAGAACTTAGCGATGACTATCTTTTAAGAAAAAATATTTTTTTACCTGCAACTAACTGTCAAGAGGTTAAGTCGATAGAAGGTGTTGACTATTGTGTTCAAAAATCAAGTATTACACTTTAATTCATGTGGGCGAACAAGTGACTGGCCATGTATGGATGAACTAGGGTGCTTAAAAATTGACAAATTAACTGCTAATTTAAATATGAATCCTGTTAAAAAATTAATAATTGTATCTCTGAGTTTTTTATTAATGCCATTAGTTGTTTATTATTTTCTTATCAACCCTTATCAAACAGATAAATTTAGCTGTATTCAAAATAGTGAAAATCTTTTAGCTAAATTAATAATTAATAAGTTTCTGCCAAATACACTTGAGGTAACTTTTAGTAATCAGATATTCGATCAAAGAGAATGCAAAAAAATAGGAAGCATCATTGAATGTAGTGTAAATGACCCAGATAGAGACGTGGAAAAAATTACTTTTAGTCTATCCACATACCAACTTTTCCATCAGTGGCTAAGTTACGATTCTGGAAAATATATTTATGATAAAACGCAGGTAGCTAAAACGGAGCAGCTAGATAGTTACGGATGCATATCAGTTGAGAAATAAGAGGTTTACTTCATAACCTCTTCTTCTTCTTCTTCATTAATTTTTTTCAAGCATAGCAGCTCTTGATAATGGGGACTCAAGACTTATTTTTCCAATGAGGCCTTGTCGGTAATCATTAAGAAAAGTTACGGCTGCCTTATAAATATCTAGCTGCCCTTTTTTGACTACAAATCTTCTGACAGAAGCAATGTGCTCTAAAAATTTCTCATCCCCCGGAAAAGGAAGTTCAATTTTATAATGAGAAGATAAAATATCAGGATAAGTCACTTTAATTATATCGTATAGAGATAGAGCGGTTTCTAGCTCGTCATATGCTTTAATACCAATTGTATGGGAGGCAGCTAAGAAGATGCCATCAAGCTCATTTGTTATTTTGGGCCACATCATACCAGGCGTATCTGTAAGGATCATATGATCATTTAACTCAATACGTTGTTGCATTTTAGTAACAGCCGGCTCATTACCAACTTTAGCGATTCTCTTGTTTTTCAATGCATTAATAATTGTTGACTTACCGACATTGGGAACACCCATTATGAGCATACGCAAAGGCTTAACTGGGGTCCCGCGATGAGGTGCAAGTTCTTTACAGATAAGCAATATTTTTTTTACCTCACGAATATCTTTTGCTGACAAAGAAAGTGCTGCTGTATGGGGTTGCTGATTGAAATAATCCAACCATTTTGAGGTAATTACTGGATCAGCTAAATCTGATTTATTTAAAATTTTAAGGTGCGGCCGTTGCCTTGCTTGCCTTAATGATTGAATCATAGGGTTTGTTGAGCTACCTGGAATTCGTGCATCCAATACTTCTATAACGAGGTCGTTGAATTCTAAAGCTTCTTCAGCCTTTTTCTTGGCGCGTGTCATGTGTCCGGGATACCACTGAATGCTCATTTACTTACCTTTTAAAATATCATTTAATTCCAACTCTGCCTCATTTAACTTTGAGGTAAACTATACCGATGCAGCCAATAGAAGAAATTAAGCCTCAGCAATCAATCGAACTATTAAAATCTCTTCATATTTTGACGCGTGATGGAAAAATTAATCAAGATTCACGCAGGAAGCTTAAACAGGTTTACCATCTTTATCAGTTCATTGAACCTATTTTAACTGAGATTAGCCAGATCAAAGAAGATTATCTTCTTGTTGATCATGGCGCAGGAAAATCTTATCTTGGATTTATCCTATATGATTTGTTCGTAAAGCTTTCCCAGGGAAAAATTATAGGGGTTGAATCAAACTCGATACTGGTCGAACAGTCAGAAAAGTTAGCAGAAAAACTTCAGTTTTCCCGAATGAAATTCTTGGCAACTGACGTTAAGTCGGCCTCAGATTTAATTAAGGGCACTGTTGATATTGTGACTGCTTTGCATGCCTGTGATACAGCTACAGATGATGCATTGCATTTTGCGCTTAGTAAGGATGCTGCTTATGTAATTTTGATTCCATGTTGCCAGGCTGAAGTGGCTAGTCATCTTAGGAAGAATAAAGCGCAATCGCTCAAGAAGCCTATAGCTGAACTCTGGCGTCATGGTATTCATACTCGGGAAATGGGTAGTCACTTAACAAATGTTTTACGATGCTTACTTTTGGAGTCACAAGGTTATCATGTGACAGTAACTGAGTTAGTTGGGTGGGAGCATTCTATGAAAAATGAATTAATAATCGCAAAAAAAATAGAAAATAAAAAAGGTAATGCAGCTGAGCGGATAGAAGAAATATTACATGAATTTAATCTTGAGACGTTAAAATCTAAATTTTTAATTTAACAGCAATTAGGTGACCTAAGATTAAAAACAATTTACCATTATTTAATATAGAAAAATCTAAGATTCTCTTTCCAGAAGATCTTCCAGTTAGTAAACGGGTTGAGGACATTAAGAAGTCTATTCGTGATCACCAAGTGACTATCTTATGTGGTGAAACGGGCTCAGGAAAAACCACTCAATTACCTAAAATATGTCTGGCATTAGGCCGTGGTCGGAATAAGATTATCGGTCACACACAGCCTAGAAGGATTGCAGCTCGAGCAGTTGCAACAAGAATAGCAGAAGAAATTAATACGCCCTTGGGGGACGTCGTAGGCTTTAAGGTTAGATTCACTGATAAGGTTAGTCGACAAACATCTATCAAGGTAATGACAGATGGCATATTGCTTGCTGAGACACAAAAAGATCCAGATCTAAGGCAATATGACACTCTTATTATTGATGAGGCACATGAAAGGAGTCTCAATATTGACTTTTTGCTTGGGTATATTAAAAGATTACTACCTAAGCGACCTGACTTAAAAGTCATTATTACCAGCGCAACCATAGATGTTGATAAATTTTCCGCTCACTTTAATGATGCTCCTATTCTCCAGGTAACGGGAAGAACCTATCCTGTAGAAATAATTTATCATCCACTAAAAAAAATTAATAATGAGTCATTGGAAGGTTCTGAGGATGCAATACTTAGAGCAATTCATTCAATCGAAAAAAATTCTGGAGATGTATTAATTTTTCTACCGGGCGAGCGCGATATTCATGATATAAAAAAATTCTTAATAGACCAATTAAAAAATGAATATGAAGTTCTGCCATTATTTTCAAGACTCCCTGTGGCTGAACAGCAAAAAATATTTAAGCAATCTGGATTAAGAAGAATAATATTGACCACAAATATTGCGGAGACCTCGCTAACAGTCCCTGGTATTAAGTATGTTATTGATGCTGGGCTCGCACGCGTTGTACGTTACAGCCCCAGGCTTAAGATTGAACAATTGCTAGTTGAAAAAATATCACAAGCATCAGCCAATCAAAGATCGGGTCGCTGCGGAAGGATTGCACCAGGGACTTGTATTCGTCTATATGAGGAGGAGGATTTTAATCAACGCCCTGAATATACTGATCCAGAAATACTAAGAACTTCGCTTGCCTCAGTAATCCTTAAAATGGCAGCATTAAATTTAGGCCCAGTGGATAATTTTCCTTTTCTGCAATTACCCGCAACTCGATTTATTCAAGATGGCTATCAACTTCTGTTTGAGCTAGGTGCTGTTGATAAAAAAAATCAAATTACAGTACTTGGAAAGCAGCTTGCAAGATTACCAATTGATCCTTCGCTTGGAAGAATTTTATTAGAAGCAAAAAAAGAAAACTGCTTAACTGAAATACTAATAATTATTAGCGCATTAAGTATCTCTGACCCTAGAGAGCGGCCTTTAGAAAAATCAGAACAGGCAGATGCTGCACATCTAAAATTTCATGACGCTGAGTCGGGTTTTATTGGCTTTATAAAAATATGGAAAGGCTTACAATTAGAATCCAAAGGTAAAACAAGTAAAGCCTTTAGAATTTTTTGCCAGAAAAATTTTCTTTCATTCACTAGAATGCGAGAATGGCAAGAACTTCATCGGCAACTCTTACAGATAACTTTTGAATTAGACTTTCGTTTAAATGAAAAACATTCAACCTATGAGCAGATACATAGGGCTTTGCTATCAGGATTGTTAGGCAATATAGGCTTTAAAGATAGTGCTGGCTATGAGTATAAGGGAACTAGAGGTATTAAGTTTCTTATTGGCCCAAAACTATTTCGAAAAAAAAATTATAAATGGATGTTGGCAGCTGAAATTATTGATACCGGTAAACTTTATGCGCAATGCGTAGCGAAGATTGATGTTGGATGGGTCGAAAAATTAGCGGAACACTTAGTCAATTTTGAGCATAGTAACCCTCGTTGGAAT
>Ga0302125_10001048_pt1 | contig 14195 bp, 8 predicted proteins | sample CB4_surface_MG_FD_203111 | JGI IMG/M metagenome (GOLD analysis project Ga0302125, IMG submission 203111) | Marine microbial communities from Western Arctic Ocean, Canada - CB4_surface | ecosystem: Environmental > Aquatic > Marine > Oceanic | place: Canada: Western Arctic Ocean | collected... | reverse complement strand
TAAATTGCTTCTCATCAACTCCTTAACAGCTTGCTCATTTAGATCAAATTGAGCTTCAATAGCATCAAAAGGAGTTCTATCCTCCCATGCCATCTCAATTACCCTAGAAATATCAGACTCATTCATGGATTTATTATATTTTAATTAACTCAGTAATTGTTTAAATTATTTTCCAGATAAATCAGTAGTTCAGACTTTCTTAATTTACACTAGCGCTAAATAACCTCTGATATGCCCATGAAAATTTTTTCTGTTAAATCTGTACCAAAGGTGAGCTGGAGCTCTGATAAGCCCCTAAATTTTTCTCCATCGCCTGTAACAGTATTGATTCTTTGCTGTGGATTAACTTTATTTGGTCTAGGTGAGTCATTAATTATTACTGCCGGAGCTGGAATGAGTCCATGGACTGTTCTTGCAGAAGGCTTATCTATTTCAACAAATCTAAGTATTGGTAGCCTTACATTTTTGATCAGCCTGGCAGTGCTTCTTCTCTGGATACCAATAAAACAGATGCCTGGAGTTGGCACAATACTCAATGTAATTATTATCGCTGCTGTTATCGAGTGGTCTCTTCCCTTCCTTCCTCATCCTGAGCAATATGGATTTAAAATTCTTCAGGCATTTATTGGGACCTTGATGGTAGGTTTTGCTAGCGGTATATACCTAATTGCCAATCTTGGACCAGGCCCTAGAGACGGACTAATGACTGGCTGTCAAAGACTAACAAATCTCCCAATTGCATGGATAAGAATATTTATAGAAATAACTGTTATTTCTATTGGTTGGGCGCTTGGTGGAATAATTGGTATTGCAACTGTGATCTTTGCCTTTGGAGTTGGTCCAGCAGTTTCTTTTGGGCTATATTTAATTTCAGCAATATCAAAGAAATAACTTTTTATGGAAAAAAAGGGTGCATGAAAGCACCCTTTCTAAATCTGTAACCTTCATTAAAAATTGTATCCAGCTTTGTAACCGGAAATAGATAAAAAAAGGGATGCCAAGTGGCATCCCTTTTTATTTAATTCAAGTCAGCTATATTATGCTGATTTAATATTCTAACTAGCTCATGTTCAGCTTATTAGAAGTTGTAGCTGTACTTCGCATACCAGAATTCACCACTGAAGCCCATAGGAGCTTGCGTGCTGTAAAGGTTACCGTATGAATTGATGTTATGCAGAGTATCGCCTGCCTCATCAAGTACGTTATTAATACCAACCAGGATGGATGAATTGTCATTGATGTTATAGGCTAGCTCTAAGTCAACAACATTCTCGCCAGGATATACAAATCCTTCACCACTGTCATACCAGTCATCGTAGTAGCTGATGCGTGCAAGCATTCTCCAATCACCCATCATGTGATTAGCAGACAAGTTCCAACGTGTATCTGGAGTCATTTGTTCGATACGCTTCTCACGCTCATCATCAATAGTAACACCACGATTAGTTACATCAGTGTTAGTCTTATTATAAGCTAGATTCCAATCGGTAGTACCGCCCATCCAGTCAGTGCTTGTTGATACGACTAAATCGAATCCATCAGTAGTGGTATTAAAGTCATTAGTGTAGAAACGGAACTTCGACATATCGCCAGCACCAGGAACGTTATCGGCTATCAACTGAGCTATATCAGCCGCAGATAAGTTAATATCTTTGGAGAAGTTTAATCGGTCATCAACGTCAATTGAGAAGTAATCCAGAGTGATATCGTACGCACCAACAGTCGTATAAATACCTAAGGTCATGTTTTCTGAATCTTCTGGCTGCAACTGCTTGCCACCATAAACCAAGGCAACAGGACTAGTCGCAGGGATAACACCCTTATTGACTAACTTACCCGTAGCATTGTCGATTGTAGTAGAAATGTTAGACGCATTTGACTGTCCTGGAGTAGGCGCTTTAAATCCAGTGCTAATGGTTCCACGAACGCCCGTAGTGTCAGTCATACTGTAGTTAGCGCCTAACTTGTAGTTATTCGTCTCACCAAAATCACTAAAGTCTTCGAATCGAAGTGCACCAACGACTACTAAGTCATCTGAAGCTTGCCAATCAGCTTCTACATAAACGGCACTATTACTGCGGTCAAATACGCCAGAAATGGCCTTCGCGAAACCAGGAAAACCATTACTAGAAAGACTGAACCCTTGATTCGCAAGAACACCCGCGGTAGATGAGGCAGAATCGCCTGCACCAATAGTAAACTCTTCATTGCGATATTCTGCACCGAACGCCAAATTAACAGCGTCACTCATAGCATAAGTGAAGTCAGCATTTAATGAAGTTTCTGCTTGGCGATAAAGACCAGGATCGAAGTTGCGTGGTGAGTTAGGACCCATGCTTGCATTAACAGTGTTGTTAATAAAGAAGTCAGCTTCGTTATTGCCATAGTAGCTGCTTACATCCCAACCAATTCCATTCGCCATCTCGCCCCTTAAACCAAACAACATTGCTTGATCAGTCATGGTGCCACCAAATCGTGGAGTAAAACCGCCAGGAATAGTTTCTTGGAAAGAGAAGCAATTTGGATCTGCACGTACGATTGCCATAGCAACTGGATCTGGAGTATTTCCATCTAGAGTCACAACAGGACAATCAGTACCAACGCCAATACCGTCCATATCACCGATAAGAAGTGTTGATCCGTTACCATAAACACCACCACGGTTGGTCGGGTTACGGAAGTAGAAACCGCCATCAATTTTTTTAGTAGTAGAATTAGCGTAACCGTACATTTCAGTGTTGTTGCCCAAATCTGCACCAAAATTAATAAATAACTTCTTGTCGTCGTCAACTTTCGGACGACCCCAGATCATTGCAGGGTTTGGAACGTTTGTGTAACCGTCTGCAACTAGACCAGCCGCATCTGCACGCTGCACTGCGCGGTTAGTATCGCCTAAAGAACCCATTTCGAATGTAGTATTAACAAAGCCATTTGTACCAAGGGGTAAACCAAAATTGCCTGAAAAATACTGCATATCTCCGTCACCCTCGCCATATTCACCAGCTTTAAACGAAATGCTGCCGCCTTCGCTTGCATCTTTAAGATTAAAGTTGATAACACCGGCTAATGCATCTGAACCGTATTGAGATGCGGCACCATCACGAAGAACTTCAATATTTTTGATGGCAGCTGTCGGAAACACTGAAGTATCAGGACCCTGTGCGCCGTCAGAAATACCACCAGCAGCCCAAAGAATTACAGATGAACGATGGCGACGTTTACCATTGACCAAAACCAACGTGTGGTCAGCTGACATGCCTCGAAGGCCTTGCGGACGTACCATTGTACCTGCATCACTGATCGGTTGATCGCTGACGTAGAACGAAGGAACAGAGTTACGCAATAGGTTAGTAATATCAACATCACCTTGGTTTGCAAGCTCTGATGCATTAATCACATCAACTGGCGCTACTGAGTCAGTTGCTGAGCGTGCTTTAGCGCGTGACCCTAGAGTAATAACTTCTTCAACGTACTCGCTGTCTTGAGCAAATGAACCAACTGAAAGCATTGAGCCAACAGCAATTAAAGTTGCAATAGATAGCTTTGAAGCCGTCCATATAAATTTATTTAACATGCTTATCTCCTAAGTGATAATTCAAATTGTAAAAATTTACAAAATGAAGGTATTTTATACAGCAGTTTTCATTTTTTACCTAATTATTGTTGGAAAAAAAATTGATGGAACCTTATACCTATAAGCTTTGTTTCATCAGATGTTACAGCAGACTAAAACAAAATACTTAGCCAATTTTTCTAACTTGCAACTTCTTTCCAAACAAAAAATTTAATTGCAACAATAAAGCTAACTACCATCCATATTAAAACCCCTGCTGTAGTTAAATTTAAGGTTAGTAAACTCATTCCATCATTAGTAATACTGCGAAGCCCTGATACAACTACACTCAGCGGAAGTACATGGGCAATTGGTTGAATGAATTCATGCATTGAGCTAATCGGAAAGAACACACCTGAAAGAATGAGCTGTGGGAATGAAGTTAGAGCAACAATTGGTTGGATAGCTTCTTGGGTTTTCGCAATGCTCCCTAAAAAAAATCCAATACTAAGAAAAATAAAAGTTCCTAGAATTACTATCCCGTAAAGAGAGGGAAGCCCTCCCACTACATTAATATCTAAGAGCATAATTGCTAAGCCAAGCATGACAGAAATTTGTGTTAAGACGATCACCATGCGGGATAAAATAATTGCCACAATAAAATCTTTGGGTTGAATCGGAGTTACAAAGAGGCGTTTTAAAATACCCCGTCTCCTGTATTCAACAATATTAAATCCGCTGCCAGCAATGCAAAGATTCATCAACATGTAGGCCAGTATTCCTGGAAGCAAAAAATCTATGTAGCGTTGGGGTCGAGCCTGAACATCTTCAACAACTAAATTAAACATTGGTTTTATTCCTCGCACATCTCTTTCAATAGCAAGTAATGAATTTTCTAACGTTTCTTGGATCGAACTTGCTTGTCTAACTTGGGAGGCATCCAAAATTAAGCTGAGCTGGCTTGAGCCCTCGATAAATGTAAAGTTTTCAGGGATAAGAATAATTGCAGTTTGATCACCAAGGATTAACTCTTCTTTTAATTCAACAAGGCTCCCTTTGGTAACATCAAATGAAGGTTCTGCAATTACCAAGTCAGAAAATTGACTGGCAATAGCGCTTTGAGACATGTTTACCAACCCAAGCTTTATTGGATCAGCGGGACCTCCAGAGAAGAAAAATACACCCGTAAAGATAAGAGGAAAAAGCATTGAGAAAAAAATAGACTGTCTGTTGCGCAAAAATATTTTTAGAAAAACTTTAGCGAGATGTAATTGAGCTGAAGTAAACATTTAATCTCTCAGCTCATGGCCTGTTAAGACAAGAAAAACATCTTCTATGTTTCCATGCAATGCAGCTTGAGGCGGTTCCGGTGCATATTTTAAAATAAGATTTTGTGGTGTATCTTCAGCAACAATCTTGCCTTGATCCATTATTGCAATCCGGTCACATAAATACTCTGCTTCTTCCATGTTGTGAGTAGTCAGTACTATGGTCATACCCTCTGAGTTTAAGTCTCTAATTAATTGCCACAGATTTCTTTTGGCCTGAGGATCAAGGCCAGTGGTCGGCTCATCTAAAAAAAGTACTTTTGGATTATTCACTAAAGCACAAGCAATTGAGAATCTTTGTTTTTGTCCGCCAGACAGTTCGTCAGGTTTTGCATTTGCCTTTTCTGCCAAGTTAACTCCCTGCAGAAGTGTCATGGGATCAATTTCTTGAGAATATAACTTACCAAATAAAATGAGCAGCTCTATTAAGCTCAAACGATCAAAGTACTCATTGGCTTGGAGTTGTACGCCAATTATTTTTTTTACTTCGTAGCTATTTTGACTAACATCCAATCCGTTGATAGTGGCTGAGCCTCCGTCGATGTCATTCATTCCCTCAAGCATCTCAAGCGTAGAGGTCTTGCCTGCTCCATTGGGACCGAGCAAACCATATACTTCTCCAGCTTTAATATTGAAGCTAATGCTATCAACAGCATTAAAAAATACTTTGGGATTCTCAGGATCAGGATAGATCTTGAGGAGGTTCTCAACTGCAATGATATTAATGTGGTAGCTCTGCTTCTTTAAATTTAAGCCAATATTATACTAAATTTTATGAGGTATTAACTGAAGCCATTCTTTGATAGCTTCACCTATCTCATGCGGTGAATCCTCTTGAATAAAGTGGCTGCCCTTTACAGTTACTTCCGTTTGATTTTTCCATGTTCTGCAAAAATCTCTCTGAGGTCCGACAAGGATAGCGCCAGGCTCTGCATTAATAAAAAGTTTTGGAATTTCATTTTGCTCCATCCAATCTGCATAGCTTTGAACAATATCAGCTACTGCCTTGGGCTCATTATTTAATGGAATTTGTCTTGGCCAATCAAGGGTTGGGCGCCTACCAGCTTCATCCAGAAATGGCCTTTTATATTCATTCATTTCTTCATCACTTAAATCTCTGAGAATAGATCCTGGAAGAACGGCCTCAATAAATAGATTTTTCTTTAATATCATCTCCTCCCCAGCATCAGAGCGAAAGCCCTGAAAAATTCCTTTGGCATCTTTGCTCCACTCATCCCATTGCAAAGGCCTAACTATCCCTTCCATATATGCAATTGCTTTAACTTGTTCTGGATTTTCATTGGCCCAGGTGAAACCTAGTGCAGAACCCCAATCATGAATAACCAAGGTAATATCTTCGGTAATATTTAGAGCTTTTAAACAAGCATCAAAATACTTTTTTTGAACTTCAAATGAATAGGTGTTGTTGCCAGCATCTTCGAGTTTATCGCTATCTCCCATGCCAATTAAATCTATCGCTATACAGCGACCTTGAGTCTCTAGATGAGGCATGACATTTCGCCAAAGATAAGAGGAAGTGGGATTGCCATGTTGAAAAATGATTGGGTCGCCCTCGCCTATCTCGCAGAAAGCCATTTGTTTTCCAAGAACCTCAATATATTTTTTGGGCAAACTTGCAGTAGGTAATTTATTCATAGCATTCATAAAGATCAGTTAGGACATTAGGTTAGCTCATTGTAGAAGGTACTTCTAAAATTAAAAACCCCAATGATCTAAACTTTATAGCTAACAGTGGCTTGAGATTTTTGACATAGCACTGCCATCGATCTAGCTAATTGAGCTCAAGAAGACAGGTGAACTAACAACTGATATTTTTACTCACAAAACATGGTTTAAAATCACACTTAATTAAAATTAATGTAATAATTAATTTTTACAGCTAACATTCATTGGGGCATCAGTTTATGAAAACTAACCTTTACTCTCTTTCTCTATATATTACTTTTTTTATAGCTCTGCTTATTCTGCCCACTCAAAAAATTTCTGCCGATGAAAGGGCTAAAAAAGGCAAGTGCTATATCACCACAGGCTATGTGAATAATAAATCCTCTCTTGCCGCTGAGGCAAAAAAATTATTTATTAACTTCAATGATTTTGAATTGTTTGAGCGCAAAGATAAGAAAATATATATAACCATTGGTAAAACTGAACAAAAGCTCTTTGATAAGCTTAAGTCTGATGGCAAAACGTATAACTTCAATTGTTCGCAAGGCAAAGGTTTCCTTAAACGATATAGCTTTGATCAAGAGTTCAATCTGATCGAGGGTCAAAAAAAATTTATTGATTTTGAATCTAATTACGCTGCAGTTATTGCACCGATAGAGGCAGAAAAAAAACGATTAGTTGATGCAGAAATTCAAAAACAGGTAGAAGCTCGCATGGAAGTACTCAGGCTTGCTGAAATTGCAAAGCAAGCAAAGATTGCCGCTGAAAAAGAACGAGTGCGACTGGCTGAAATTGCAAAGCAAGCAAAGATTGCCGCTGAAAAAGAACGAGTGCGACTGGCTGAAATTGCTAGACAGCAGAAAGCTGAAACAGATAGGCTTGCTGCCATAGAAAAAGCCAAGCAAGATGAAATTAATCGACTGGCTGCAATAGAACAAGCCAAACAAGATGAAATTGACAAGATAAAGAATGCTGAAACAAATAGGCTTGCTGCCATAGAAAAAGCCAAGCAAGATGAAATTAATCGACTGGCTGCAATAGAACAAGCCAAACAAGATGAAATTAACCAACAAAAACTAGCTCAAGAGAAAAAGCTAAAAGCGGAAGAGGCAAAACGTCAATCTCTCTTGGCCGAAAGCGAAAAGGTTTCTAGGTTCCCATTGAAAGTTAATAAGCTTAAGCTTGGAACTGATGGGGCGCCTTGCTCTCCAAAGGAATATACCTACTCAGATATCCTTAATAGGCCAGTAAGAACTCAGTTTGAGTGTGAGTTTGGATCCGGCTCTGATACTACTGAAGTTATATTCGCTGCAACGTTTGGCACAATTGTTAGGGTCACAAGAAAGCAATATGTCAGACTTGATGAGATAGACGATACTTATGCTGCTGCAATTAATTTTTATGGCACACCTAATTATCAAGATGGGGGAAACTGGCTGGCAAATTACGGCTCGGCTTTTAAGGTCTCAAATAATCGTGCAACCTTAGTCGATGGAGGGGTTGGATTGCTAATCCAAGGTTTTCTGTGCGGTGATGGCAGGTATGGCACAGTTAAGTGCGGGAATAAAGGAAATATAATGATCAAATACGACCTTGTGGATGTCGCAGGGTTTAACGAGCAAATTGCAGCAGGTAAAGCGCGAATGGAAAAGAAGAAAAAAGATAAAATTAAGGACTTAAAGTTCTAAAGGCGTTATTTTTTAATACATCTTTACGATGATTTAAACTGCTTTTGATCTCGTAACGTGCTTGTTAACGGATTAGTGCAATGTCTTCAGCCAATAAGAGATCTTGGTCTAAACTGTCTAATAAAGGCTTAAGGTTTTTTGCATAGGGCTTCCATCGACCCATGCCATCTTTATTCACAGGCTTTCTGACCTGCTCGGAGCTAGCAGTTCTGACTGATCGATTGGTTTTGTGAAATGAAATACATTCTTCCTCAAAAGGTAGCCCTAGGTAGTCAAGCATTCTCTTCACCTGCCCCTCAAGATCATCAATGACGTCTTCGTTGTTCACTCTTAAAATCTTGTTTGGTAATACCTTGTCCCAGTGATCCATTAACTTAATATAGCTGTTGTAATAGCTACCAGCTTCTGCAAGACCGTATGAGAATTCTTGTCCTTGAGCAAATAATTGTTTGAACATACTAAAGCAGCAGTCTAATGGGTATCTTCTTGCATCAATTATTTTTGCATTTGGCATTATCAAATGAATTAACCCGATATGTCGGAAATTGTTTGGCATCTTATCTGCAAACATAGGCGCATCTTTTCTATGCATCTGAGTTTCGTCTATGTATTTCTTACCAAGAGACTCTCTTTGATCAAGAGTTAATGACTTCATGCTTTTTGGGTAATTCCCTTCCTTTCCATATATATCATCTCCTCTGAGACTCTGAGCTATTGAAAGGATATTTGGAAGCTCAAGAGTACCATCAATCATGGAATGAGATGCTAAGATTTGTTCGATCAGTGTTGAGCCAGCTCTTGGAAGACCTAATATAAATATAGGATCTCTAGTATCGCTGCCTCCACTACCGAGATCATCAAAAAAGACTTCGTCACAAACATCAATCTGACCATTGAGCTCGGCGTCCATTCGATCAATAGAGTATTTACTCTGATCATTTTTAATTTTATTGCCCTGCTCAAGATGGATAAAAGCCTCTTTAAATTCTCCGATTGACTCGCAAGCTTGAGCAAGAGCAAAATGAAAATAAGCTTTATCTCTTAGAGATAAATCTACTCTTTTAACTTGATCTCTCATTCCATTCAGCTCATTAGCTGAGAAGGAATAAGTCTTTAAATTTGCCAACGAGAAGAAAGCCTCTCCATGGTCTGGTTTTATTTTGTACGCTGATTGATAACTATGAATTGCTTGGTCAGTCTGACCAAGAGTTTTTTGAGCATGGCCTTTTGATGTAAATGTACTGAAATTATATGGATTCTTTTCAAGGATATTATCTAGTAATTTTATCGCCTCCTCATGACCTCCATTTTGCATAACCTCACTTGCCTTTTGGGCCTGATAAGTATGATTATCAGGATATTGATCGCATAAAATATTCACTTGCTCCATTGTTTTGGCAAATTTTTGTTTTTTTCTTAAAATTTGCGCATATTTCATCCTAAGCTCGCCATCTTTGGGCTCAAACTCTACTGCCTTCTCAAGTAGAAACTCCGCATCATCAAAATATCCAAGCCGATTAGCAATTTCAGACAAAAGAGACATTGCGTAAGTATGCGTAGGGTTCTTTTTCAAGAATGCTCTGCATTGTGTCTCAGCTATACCTAACCTACCCTCGTTCATGATTTGATCTATATACAATAAGGCAGGAGGAAGAGATTGTAGTTTTTCAATTTGTTCGCGAGCATGATCGGCCGCTGGTTTGTTTTTACTTTCTACAAAATATTTATATAAAGAATTCCATGACGCCAACAGTGCAGGATTAAGCTCGCAAGCTTGTCTGTAATGAATAGCTGCTTTGGCTAGATTACCCATGTCACGATGAATATGACCTAATTCCTGATATGCTCGTGCCATATCAGGAGCAATAAACAACAATCGGTCAATATATTTCCTGGATTCATCGAATTTTTTTAAGTATCTAGACGAAACAGATACTAGGTATAGACTGTCAATATGGTCAGGGTCAGTCTCTAGAATGATTTCAAATAGATCAAGTGCATCTTGAAACCTATTTTCTTTTACAGCTTGCCTTGCTTCACTTAAATCTACTGAAAGAGAGGCTGCATCTGCATTAAATTCATTATTATTCATTTAATTATTATTTTAGCAAAAATAGCAAAAATATTATGTAAAAAATAAAAAGGGAGCTAAAGCTCCCTTTTTATTTTATTTATATGAGTTAGTTAAAGTTTCGCTTAAATCTTAAGCCAAGAGTTGTTGGCCTAATATAGGTTACACGCGACCTATCAAAGACATAATTATTACTAATCTCACCTCTTTCATCAGTTACATTATCAATGTAGACCTCTATTAGCCCCATGTCATTACTAACACCGGCTCTTAGGTTAATAAAGCTATAGCTATCTTGCTGCTCTTTATTTGGCTCAATAATGTCTGAGAAACTGTCATCCGAGAATGTAAATTGTCCCTGGAAATGACCCATATTGCCTGAAGCCATATCCCATTCTTTTCTGACTGCAAGGTTACCTTGCATACCAGGAGCAAAAGCTAATTCTTTTCCAGCTACCACATCACCAGATGTGGTTAAAGTTTTTGTAATCTCAGTATCTAGCATTGAAAATGCTCCTGAAACCATCCAGCCCTCAGCATTTGGATAATAGATAAAATCACCTTCTAGACCAGTAATTTCAGCATCAGCTGCATTGTCTGAGAAGAACAAGTTGGTGATACTCGGATCTAAAATTGAGGTTTGTAAACCTGCAATATCAACCATGAATAAACTACCATTGAATCGGAGTCGACCATCATTCATGACTGATTTCCAACCAAACTCATAATTGGTCACTTCATCAGACTCAGTAATTGGAGGAACGGTATATCTTCCATCAGGTGTTGAATCTCCCCCAGGACGATTCAAGAGACCAGGCCTAAACCCTTCTGACCAGGTAACGTAATACATAAGATCGTCTGAAGGATTCCATGAGTAGGTTACCTTTCCAATAACACCATCTGTTGTCGCCTTATCTGGATAATTTAATGCGTCCAATCCAGGGTTGCCTGAGTTTCCTCCGGGTCCATTGTATTTATTGGACAGATTGGTTCCGAATCTTTGGCGGTCATTATGCGTCGCTCCAGCAGCTAGAAAACCAGTGGAAAATGCAGAGTTTGCGCTTCCCTCTAAATCTACTTCAATATCATACCAACGTGCACCCACAGTCAACTCAGATGTTTCGGACATATCAATGCTTAGTTCTCCGAAAATACCTTGTTGCTTGTCAGTTCTCCTAACATCATTAATAAATATAACTGGTGCTTCATATGGACCCCTGCCTGAATGCCAACCAGCTCCAGCATTAGAGGCACTTCCTGTTAGCGGAACGCCGGTAACGGAGGTATCAGTGAGAGCCCAGTTTGGGCCCCATCCAATATCACTAACCAGTGATCCAGGATAAGTAAACATATTGTGCTCTGTAAGCTCTAAGTCACTCATGAATACTCCAGCTGTTAGGCTCATAGTATCGCTAATAGGAGCATTAATTCTTAGTTCATGAGTTTGAACTTCAGATGCAACTATTGAATCTACATACATGTCAGGACCTCCACAATCACCAGTTGGAACATTTCCAGGTGCATATGTTGTGTAAGTTACATAATAGTCACAGATGTAATATGGAAGGTATTGACCCACAAAAAGATAATCAGTGTAATCAATTCTTTGATCGGATTGTCTGTCAGTATAAGCACCGGCGTATACAACCTCTAAGTCACCAATAGAACCAGTAAGAGTTAAGCTGACGTTATCAAACTCATCTTCAATGCGATCATCATGATATCTATTTACCTCAAGATCACCCAAGGTAGGGTCTGCAAAAAAGACTCCATCTGACTCAATTGTTTGATTTGCTACGCTAACAAGAGCATCCCAATTATCATTAAGTTCAGCCTTAATGCTTGCTCTGAATCCTTCGTAAGTTGATGAATTAACATCATCTTCAATAATTGCGTTTGAGCTTGGAGTAGTTACATTTGTTAAATCAGCGTTTGCTCTCCAACCGTTTCTAGCGGCAGAAACAGGAAGCCCATTAGATCTTATAGTCCCAGCAGGTCTCCAAGCAGCAGAATCTTTTACGCTAAGAGATCCAGCGACTTGATCGATGTATCCACCTCTTTCATCTCTATATGCAACAAATCTTAAAGCTGATGTATCGCTGAGAGGTATGTTATTCATATACTCAAATTTATTGCCTGTATCGCCTTCTGGCATAAATCTTGTTTCAATTTCTAAACTGCTTGCTGATTCGCCTATTACAGGTTTATTAGTAATCATTCTTACCACACCAGCTTGTGAGCTAGCACCAAATAGAGTTCCTTGTGGTCCAGATAGAACCTCAATTCGGGAAACATCGGCAGCATAAACATCTAGATTTCTTCCAGGGTATGCAAGCGGCTGCTCATCAAGATAGAAAGATACGTTTGGAGCTAAGCCTCCAACACCAGCTGTGGTCAAATTTGGTGTGGTTGACGCAAGGCCTCTAATATAAATGGTACTTTGTCCTGGGCCTGAGCCACCTGCTGTAACTCCTGGTAACTGCAATAAATAATCTTCGAAGACGTTTATTCCCTTTTCCTCAAGGTTACGCTCTCCCAATGTAGCAACAGAAAGTGGGACATCTTGCAGACTTTCACTTTTCTTTCTTGAGGTAACAACAACCTCTTCAATGGTTGCTTGACTCTGAGCAGAGATCACGCCGCTGTATGCGGCTGCATTAAGAATGGCTATTGCTGATAGTGCAGAGATAGATCTGCTGCCGACTTTATCTAAAGTCTTTTTGTTAAACGTCTTGTTTAATCTGTTTAAAATGCTGGTCTTAATTGTATTTATCATGGTTCCCCCCAAGGGATAAAATTATTTAAAGTTGGATTTTAAATTGAAAGCGAGCGTTGAAACTGCTTCCAATATGGTGGTTTTTGTTCAAGCTCAAGCTCGAGTTATTTAAAGACATGCGTAGACCATAACAATTGAAAAGAGAAATTGTAAGTAAATAAGAAAAAAACAGCCTTTATTTTTGCTCTATCGTATTTTTTACACTTCTTAAGTAGACTATCCGCTAATGTTCAAAAATATTGCACCCAAACGTTTTCTATTCTCTTTGTTTCTGATATCTGCATTTATTGGTATAACGCTAATTAATTTAACTGAAGCTAATGAATTATTCTCAGGAATCCAAGAGCAGCTATCCAATAGCCTTGGATGGTTAATCATTCTTGCAGCTAATGCAATTTTAGTTTTTGTTATTTATCTTGCTTTCAGCAAACATAAAAACCTAATTCTTGGGGGGCCAGATGCAAAGCCCGAGTTTTCAAACATCAACTGGATTGCAATGCTTTTTAGTGCTGGCTTAGGAATTGGTTTGCTATTTTATGGAGTAGCCGAACCTATCATGCACCTCAGTTCTGATGCAATTCATCAAGAAGGTGCTTCATTTTCAGACAAAGCAAATCTCTCAATGAACCTTACATATCTTCATTGGGGCTTTCATGGTTGGGCTATCTATGGCGCTGTTGGATTATGCTTTGCATATTTTGCTTTTAATAAAAATTTACCCTTTCGAGTTAGTTCTTTTTTCTCAGGTGCTTTTACCCAAAATGCATGGGGCAGAATCCCGCTAGACATTATTGCCATCATTGCAACAATTTTTGGGATCGCAACCTCTCTTGGACTTGGAGCCAATCAGATTAATTCTGGTCTTGGATATATGGGAGTTCTTGAAGAAAGCTTTTCTAGTAAAGTTTGGATTATTGTTTTTATTACCTTTCTAGGGTTAATGAGTGTTGTTCTTGGCTTGCAAGCTGGAATTAAAAGGCTTTCTCAGCTCAACATGGTCCTTTGCGGTTTAATGCTAAGTATTATTTTTCTAGCTGGTCCCACAACCTTTATTGTTGATGGTCTTTTGCAAAATGTAGGCTCTTATATTCAA
>Ga0302125_10001045_pt1 | contig 14223 bp, 16 predicted proteins | sample CB4_surface_MG_FD_203111 | JGI IMG/M metagenome (GOLD analysis project Ga0302125, IMG submission 203111) | Marine microbial communities from Western Arctic Ocean, Canada - CB4_surface | ecosystem: Environmental > Aquatic > Marine > Oceanic | place: Canada: Western Arctic Ocean | collected... | reverse complement strand
ATCTGAGTAAGCGACAATAGTTTTTTTGGGTGAAATTTTATGCGTATTACGAATCATAGAAAATAACGATTCCGATTGCTCTTTGCCATCTATAACCCAACTTGCATTAAATATTTTATGACGACAATGTTCCGAATTAGCTTGAGCAAACATCATCAATTCAGCATCAGTTGGATTTCTATTTTCAGACGAAAAGTATTTAAATAAGTAATCTATTTCGTCATCCGACAAAGCCAGCCCTTCTGACTTGTTGAAGCTTTGTAATTCAGAAATACCTTTATCATTAATATTGATATGATTTAAAGGTTTTGGCGTGTGATGAATAAAAAGTTTATTGATATCATCTTGATCAGAGAAAATTGATTCAGTCATGCGGTCATACAATAACTGACCTACCGCTTCTTTATCACTTTTCGTTAGGAGTTTTCCAGAGTTTGTTACAAAAGAAATTGTTTTAATTCTTTCTATTCTTAAAATATCAATTCCACATTGCTGAATAATATCAGTGGCTCTTGAGCTCCAAGGTGAAATTGTCCCAATTCTCGGACCAATAAAAATGGTATTTTCACGGGTTACTTCTTCTTTAATATCTTCCCCATACGTTAAAATTTGATTAAGATTTTTTTGATTTTTGGAAGATAACTTTTCTCTACCTTCAACTACGTGAAGGTAAGATGAGGTTAGGTTTTTAATATCTGATATACGTTTTAGCACATCATTTAATAAGGAAAATTTTCTAAATTCTGAATAAATTCGAGAGCCAAAGAAGGAGGTAATAATATTTTTTTGCATTTTATCTAATTATAGTAGAGATTCTTATTTAGCTTAATATTTTAATCAAATTAAAGTAAATAATTTATTGTAATAGGAATCATTCTCATCTAGAATAACATTCTTATAAAATTCTAAATAAAGTTATTGAGAAGAACAGCATGAATGAATTTATCATTGTATTTCGTGAAAGCCTCGAAGCTTGTCTAATTATCGGAATAATTTACCTACTTTTAGAAAAAAATAATTTAAAAAAAGAATTAAAACAGGTCTGGCTGGGTGTTTTTTCAGCCATAGTTGCAAGTGTTGTTGTTGCTATTTCGTTAAATTATGTAAAAGAATCTATAGGTAATGAATCTATTAGCGCACTGTTTGAAGGTATTAGTATGTACATTACCGCAGGGCTATTGTGGTATGTAATTTTCTGGCTCTCAAAACATGTTAGCCATAGAGAGGGTATGGAAAAAAAAGCTAATCAGGCGCTAGCGGCATCAGGTTGGGGTATATTTTTATTAGTATTTTTTGCAATTCTTCGGGAAGGTTTCGAAACAGCCTTATTCCTTCTTGGAAGTTTTTCTATGTCAGGAACATTTTCATATATTGGATTCTGTGCAGGCTTAATTCTTGCTCTTTTAATTGGTTATGGAATTGTTATTCAAGGTAGAAAGATAAATTTACGTTTATTTTTTCAAGGAACTACTCTCATGCTAGCAATATTCGCTTCAGGTATGGTTGCTTTTGGAACTCATGAGGTTGAAGAATTTATGGTCAAGGGTAATCATTTGGAATTAGTTGGTTTGCAGGAAGAGAAACAAATTACAAGAGCATGGGATATATTAAAACCAACTTCAGAATTACCAGTAGATGCTAACTCTAATTTTTACTCTTATAATATAAATAATAAAAATATGTATACTCATATTCTGCATGACAAGGGCAGAGTAGGTGTTTTTTTAAAAGGTTTTATCGGTTACAACAGCAATCCTAATTGGGTGGAAGTATTTCTTTGGCTCTTATCTTTGTTTTTTGGGATAAGGATGTGGCGAAAATTTTATTTCAAAAGAACATAAATATTTATTGAGGTTTAAGTATGCTTAAAAAATTATTAGTTATTGCATTATTTTTTCTGGCTGGATGCTCAAATGAAGGCCATGATCATTCCTCATCAAAAGTTCTTAAAGATGATCAATATTTAACTCACCTTGGCTTAGTAAAGGGACATCTTTTCGTAGGGGTTGAGCTATACAAAAAAGAATACTTTGAAAATGCTAAGAGACATATGAAGCATCCTAAAAGTGAGCTATATGCTGGCTTAATACCTACCTTTAAAGCTAAAAATGCAAATGGTTTCTCCAATGAGTTAGAGACTCTAGCTCTATCAGTTGAAAATAATGAATCATTAGGCATAGTTTCTAAGAATTATAAAATTTTATTGGAAGCGATTGGTCAAAATGAAAATTATGTAGATAGCAAAAGTAACACATTTGAAAATAAGGTTTTATTAGTAAAATCATTGTTAGAAATTGCTGCTGAAGAATATGCGATTGGTATTGTAGATGGAAATATCGAAAATAAATTTGAATATCAGGATGCATTAGGATTCACGACTGTTGCAAAGAATATTCTTAAGGATTCTGAAGTATTAAGCCCATCAGAAGAGGTAAAGAGAAATGAAATAACAGATATAATAGAAAGTCTTTCTTCCTTGTGGCCATCGCTTGTGCCAACCGAAAAGATTAGTGGCGACGCAGTTAAAATCTTAAGTGCAATTAGTGAAATTGATTCACTCTAAGTAAGTATCAATTCTCTTTTATAATGTCTGCAGTTAGCCTTAAGTCGTCAAGATATTTTTTTAATTTTGATTTTTGAAGCATGATTTTTATATCATCAATTTTTTCGTCTAAAGATGGGGCCAGGCTGGGTTTGATTTCATTTAGCTGAATAATGTGCCATCCAAATTGGCTCTGGACTGGATAATCCGTTACCTCACTAACAGTCATTTCTTTTATAGCATTAGAAAAAGATTCAACCATATCATCTGCACCAAACCAACCTAAATCACCACCATTATTTTTTGATTCCTTATCAGTAGAATTTAATTTCGCTAATTCTTTAAAATCACCGCCCTTTTTTAAGCTTTTGATTATGCTCTTTGCTTTCTCTTTGGTGTTTACTAAAATGTGACTCGCTTTATAGTCATTTTTATTGAAATTAATTAAAAGGGTCTCGTAAGATTTTTTTATTTCTTTTTTGGTAATTTTATTTTTTTTAATAAAATTTTGAAGGTAAGTAGTGTAGATTAGCTCCTTAAATGCCAGTTCAGATTTTGAAAGAAATTCTGTTTGACTAGTTAAACCTTCTTTTTTAGCTTGTTGATATATTAATTCGAGGTCAATAAGTCGTTTTACGATATTTTTTTCCATATCATCAGTTATCTCAATACCTTCTTTCATAACTTCATTTTTTATGAAATGAATAAGGTTTTTATTAATTAGTTCATCATTCACTCGAACTTCTGTTTCATCAGAAAATGCTAAATTTGCAAAACTTAAAATATACAAAAAACAAAGTATCTTCTTCATCATCCTTCCTCTTCCTCTTTGGTAATAGCTTTAATACTTAAAGCATGAATTGTATTTGGAAATAAATCACTTAAGGCTTCATATATCATTCTGTGTCTTTCCATTCTTGATTTCCCAGAAAATTTCTCGCTAACTATTTGGATATTAAAATGACTACCACCATTATTCCCAGAATGACCTCTATGCAATTCACTTTCATCATTTAAAATAAATGATGTTGAATTTAAAAAGGCTAGTCGTTTTTTTATTTCTTCTTTTATCATTTAAGGCAAGGTTTTTTTAAATGGTTTCACTTCAATCTTTTCATAAACGCCACATTGAACAAAAGGATCATTATCAGCCCAGTTTTTTGCATCAATCAAGGAGTTAAATTCTGCCACAATTAAGCTGCCTGAAAATCCATTAGGCCCTGGATCAATTGAGTCAATTGCTGGCAGCGGACCTGCTAACAAAAGCCTACCCTCATCCTGTAAAAGTTTGAGTCTTTTTAAGTGTTGAGGTCGATTAGCTAATCTTTTGTCTAAACTATTCTTAAAATCTGTTGCGTATATTGAGTACCACATATTAACCCTTATTAACTTTAGCAATATATATAGTGATTGAGATTATATAAAGAAAGAGTAGCGCGGTCATTCCGAACAATTTAAAATTGACCCAGGTATCTTCGCTGAAATTTTGAGCAATATAAATATTAAGAAAGCCAAGAAAAATAAAAAATAATGCTGTTAACCATGATAAATTATTCCAATATTTTTTTTCAAGTTTAACTTGCGAACCCAGTGACATTTCTATTAAATTTTTATTGTAGAATTTATCAGCAACTAAGATAGTCAAGCCAAAAGCCCAATAAATAATTGATGGTTTCCACATAATAAAAATGTTACTTTGAAAAAAAAGGGTCATACCTCCAAATACGGTGATAACGATCGCTGTAAAAACAATCATTTTCTCAATCTTTTTTTTAAATAGATACAAAAGTATTATTTGAATGTAGGTGGTAGCCATTAAGGCCGCTGTAGCAATATAAATATCGTATATTTTATAAAAAATAAAAAATAGCACAACCGGAAATAAATCAAATAAAAATTTCATGTTTAAAAGTTTACCTATACCCATTAAAGAATTACCAATATAATCTATGTTAGCTAATGATTACTCCAAACATAGACCTTCATTCACATTCTACTATATCTGATGGACTTTTGACGCCATCAGAATTAGTTTCTTATGCCTCAGAAAGAGATGTTCAAGTTTTAGCATTAACTGACCATGATGACATAGCTGGGCTGAAGGAAGCTAGGCTAATGGCTAAAAAATTAAATATAATTTTTATTAATGGAGTTGAGATTTCAGTAACTTGGAGAAAAAGAACTCTTCATATTATTGGTCTTAATTTTGATGAATCAAATACAAACCTCATCAATGGATTAAAAAAGATACGTATTGGACGTGAAAAAAGAGCTGAAGGGATGGCTCGTAGTTTGGGTATGGCATCTATATTTAATGCACTAGAAGGCGCTAAGAAATTTACTAAGCACAGCACTATAGGTAGGATACATTTTGCTCAGTTTCTAGTTTCTCAAGGCCATGCGAAAGATATCAAACATGTGTTTAAGAAATTTTTAACTCCGGGTAAGCCTGGTTATATTGATCATGAATGGGCTTCATTAGAAGATGCAGTTTCATGGATTACTGATGCAGGAGGTGATGCAGTAATTGCTCACCCTGGCAGGTATGACATGGGCAATAAATTGTACCCATCACTTTTGGCTGATTTTAAATCATTTGGGGGAACCGGGATTGAGGTAATGTCTGGTAGTCAAGACCCTTCTCAATCGCAATATTTTGCTGAGTTAGCAAAAGAATACGATTTATTTGCCTCATGCGGCTCTGATTTTCATGGCCCTGGTATTTCTCATAGAGCAATTGGGTTCGCTAGAGATTTGCCTGAGCAATGTAAACCTATTTGGTCGAAATGGCCAAACATAGTAAAAAATATCCACTAGATGCAAGCATAGTATTTTATAAATTTTTTTAATGATTTTAGAATGGGAATGAATGGAAGAATTAACAATTATTCAGAAAATAGCCGCATACGCATTACCTATTATTTTTGCAATCACGGTTCATGAGGCTGCCCATGGCTATGCGGCAAGATATTTTGGTGATATGACGGCCCACTATTTAGGGCGAATCAGCTTAAATCCATTAAAACATATCGACCCAGTTGGAACAATTATACTTCCAGCATTGACGGTTATGTTGGGAGGTATTTTGTTTGGCTGGGCAAAGCCTGTGCCAGTAAACTTTAACAACTTAAGGAACCCCAAAAAAAATATGCTGTGGGTAGCTTTGGCAGGACCATTCTCTAATTTATTAATGGCTATTTTTTGGACCTTTTTATTTGCAAGATTACAATTTTTCCCTGATAACTCCATATTCTTTTTATCAGCTATGGCTTTAGCTGGAATTCAAATTAACCTTATTTTGATGGTATTAAATATGCTTCCTATTCCGCCTTTGGACGGTGGAAGGGTTGCGGTAAGCTTATTGCCTTACCCGTGGTCAAGTTATGTGGAAAATCTAGAGCGATATGGGTTATTTATAATAATATTTTTACTTTTTTCTGGCGTACTGGGTAATATATTATTTCCATTGATAAATAGCAGTAAAAGTATTATTTTCAGTATATTTGGTTAAAAAACAAGGATAACGATTAAAAATGGCTATAGATAGAGTTGTATCAGGAATGCGTCCAACTGGAAGTCTACACTTGGGACATTATAATGGCGTACTTAAAAATTGGATTGAGATGCAACATGAGCAAGATTGCTTATTTTTTGTTGCAGACTGGCATGCCCTTACTACACATTACGATACCCCTGAAATTATTGAAGAGAATGTATGGGAAATGATTATCGATTGGTTGGCAGCAGGTGTTGATCCTGCACAAGCTACAATTTTCATTCAGTCAAAAGTTCCAGAGCATGCAGAACTCCATACACTGCTATCAATGATTACCCCACTAGGTTGGCTTGAGAGAGTTCCTACTTACAAAGATCAGCAAGAAAAATTGTCATCAAAAGATTTATCTACTTATGGCTTCTTGGGCTATCCATTACTCCAAAGTGCTGATATTTTAATATATAAAGGCACCCATGTCCCCGTAGGTGAAGATCAAATTCCTCATATAGAATTTACACGCGAGGTAGCAAGAAGGTTTAACCATTTGTATGGAAAAGAATTGGGCTATGAAGTTAAAGCTGAAGAAGCTATTAAAAAGCTAGGTTCAAAAAAAGGTCAATTGTATAGAGAGTTAAGAGATGCTTATCAAGAAGAGGGAGATGATCAAGCCCTTGAGGCAGCTCAAGCATTAATTGAGGAGCAACAGAGCTTAAGCTTAGGCGATAAAGAAAGATTATTAGGATTTTTAGAGGGTGGAGGCAAGATGATCTTAATAGAGCCAGAATACAAACTAACTTCAGCCCCTAAAATGGTTGGTTTAGATGGTCAAAAAATGTCCAAGTCATATAATAATATTATTTCTCTAAGAGACACCGAAGATCAGGTAGAAAAAAAGATTAAAACCATGCCTACTGACCCAGCAAGAGTTAGAAGAAATGATCCTGGAAATCCAAATGTGTGCCCAGTATGGTCGCTACATAAAATATATTCTGACGAGAAAACGCAACAGTGGGTAAGGTTAGGATGTACTCAGGCAGATATCGGTTGCATTGAATGTAAACAGCCAGTTATTGATGGAATCTCAAAAGAACTTAAACCTATACAAGAGAGAGCAAAGCATTATTTGGAAAACCCAGACATTGTAAAAAGCGTTGTAGCTGAAGGCTGTGAAAAAGCTAGGAAGCTAGCTCGAGATACTATGAGAGAAGTACGCGAAGTTATGGGTCTTAATTTGTAATGGCTGAAATAATTTATACTGAAAAATCTGTACCAAAAATATATGGTGAAAATATAGAAGCACTGCCCCAAGATTTGTATATACCCCCTGATGCTTTAGAAGTTTATCTTGATTCATTTGAAGGCCCTTTAGATTTATTAATATATTTAATTAGAAAAAATAATATTGATATATTAGATATTCCAATGGCTAATTTAACCTTGCAATATATCAACTACGTAGAAAAAATGAAAGTTATCAAGTTAGAACTTGCAGCAGATTACCTTTTAATGTCGGCAATGTTAATTGAGATTAAATCAAGAATGCTCCTTCCGAAGCCATCACTAGAAGGTGAAGAAGATGACCCTAGAGCAGAATTAGTTAAAAAGCTTATTGAGTATGAGTTAATGAAAGATGCAGCTGAAAACTTAAATGAAATGCCGCAGGTTGGAAAAGATATTTTGATTGCGCAATCATACTTTGAAAGGGTAACTGAGGTTTCTTATCCTGACGTGTCTATTGATGACTTATTTGAAGCATGGAAAAATGTACTTAAAAGAGCTAAACAATTTGAGCAGCATCAAATTAGTCGATCTGAGCTATCAGTTAGGGAGCATATGACAATTATTTTAAGAAAATTAAATGAGAAAAGTTTATTAGAATTCTCGACTTTTTTTAATTCAGAAAAAGATCCAATTCCGAAATTAGTCGTTTGTTTTTTAGCAATTCTTGAATTAACAAAAGAAGGCTTAATTAAAATTAATCAACAGTCCTCGTCATCAGCAATATTTCTTCAATTAGGTGAGGTTTAAATGACTCAAATAGATAAATTAAAGGAAGTCCTTGAAGTAGCTTTATTAACAAGCAGTCAACCATTATCGATTGATGACCTTACAAAATTATTTATAGATAAGACAGATAGATCAACAATTAGAATGCTGTTAGATGAAATAAAAAATGATTGGCAAGAAAAATCAATAAGCCTTGTCCAGGTAGCATCAGGATATCGATTTCAAGCTAAAGCCGATTTTACAGAATTCTTAATGCGATTAAGTCCAGATCGAGCCCCTAATTATTCAAGAGCAGTAATGGAGGTATTATCAATTATTGCCTACCGTCAGCCTGTGACAAGAGCAGACATTGAAAAAATTAGAGGGGTTTCGTTAAACTCAAATACATTAAGACAGCTTATAGAGAGAGACTGGGTTGATGTAATTGGGCAGAAAGAAGTCCCAGGAAGACCATCCTTGTATGCTACAACAAAACATTTCCTTAATGATTTTGCTCTAAAGTCACTATCAGAATTGCCAGAATTAAATAGTTCGCTAACAAAAGAATTATCAGATTTAAAGGTAGATGAGAATAGAGAAGAAATTCAAGAGAATTGAATTTAGTGTCTAAAAGCCCTGTAAAAATTAATAAAGATACCATTTTAAATGATAGCAATTCAGGAATAAGAATTCAAAAACTGCTTGCTCAGATTGGTGTTGGTTCTCGAAGAGAGATTGAGAAAGCAATTATTGAGAAACGCATTTCTGTGAATAATGTATTAGCTGAGATAGGCCAATCTGTTTCAGATAAAGATAAAATTGTTTTTGATGGAAAATTAATTAATTTAAATTCTGATAAAGTTTTACCTAGAATTCTAATATACAACAAACCAGAAGGTGAGATAGTTTCTGAAAGCGACCCAAAGGGAAGGACGACAGTTTTTGATCATCTCCCACAAATTAAAAATGCAAAATGGATTTCTATAGGAAGATTAGATTTTAATACGTCTGGGTTGTTAATTTTTACTTCTTACGGTGAATTTGCTAATAGACTTATGCACCCAAGGTATGAAATTGAGAGAGAATATTCTGTTAGAGTACTTGGGGAATTAACTGATAATCAAATTTCTCAGTTAAGAGCTGGAATTAGATTAGAAGATGGTCTTGCAAGATTTGAAAAAATATTCCTTAAGGGGGGAGAGGGTTCTAATCATTGGTACCAAGTTACCTTAAAGGAAGGCCGAAATAGAGAAGTTAGAAGACTTTTTGAGTTTTTTAACATCACAGTAAGTCGCTTGATGCGAGTGAGATTTGGAGATATTGCATTACCTACTAATTTAAAAAAAGGGAACTATATTGAGCTTAGTGAGAAAGAGGTGCTTAATACTTTATCTAAATTTAATGTGAATGATGCTCAATTTAATAAGACTCGAATAACTAAAATTAAAAAAAACAGAAGATAGATTTATTTTAAAATTTTTGAGATTGTTAATTTATAAATATTTTTTAACGTTTCTATGTCTTTAACAATAACGTTTTCATTAATTTTATGTATTGATTCATTAATGGGGCCAAATTCAACAACTTGATCACATAGTTTTGAAATAAACCTACCGTCTGAAGTTCCGCCAGTAGTAGATATGGTTGGCTTAATTCCACTTATTTCTTCTACAGCATCTGAAAGTACGTTAACTAAAGAACCTTTTTCTGTAAGATATGGCTCTCCTGAATGCTCCCAGTCAATATCATAATTTAAATGGTGTTTATTTAATATTTTTACAAAGCGAGATTTGAGGGCGTCTGCAGTACTTGCCGACGAATATCTAAAGTTAAATAAGATTTCAACGACTCCCGGCACGACATTGGTTGCTCCGGTTCCGCCATTAATATTTGAAATTTGCCAGGAGGTTTTTGGAAAATACTCATTACCTTCATCCCAAATTGTTTTCACTAGATCATCAATTGCCGGTGCTACTTCATGAATAGGGTTCTTAATTAATTCAGGGTAAGCTATATGTCCTTGGATACCCTTAACTTTTAGCTTTGCAGATAACGAACCCCTTCTTCCATTTTTAACTGTGTCACCAAATTTAGAAACACAAGTAGGCTCACCAACAATACAGAAATCAATTTTTTCTTTTCTATTTTTTAATGCCTCTATAACCTTAACTGTTCCATCGACTGCGACACCTTCTTCGTCAGAGGTTATTAATAAACCAATAGAGCCTTTGTGATTTTTATTTTCATCCAAAAACTCTTCAATACTTACTAAAAAAGCAGCAAGAGATGCTTTCATGTCAGCTGCTCCGCGTCCATAAAGCTTATCATTTTTAACTGTAGGCTCAAATGGAGGTGATGACCATTCTGCTTCTGGGCCAGTAGGAACTACATCAGTGTGCCCAGCAAAAACTAAAAGGGGAGCTTCATGTCCTTTCTTTGCATAAAAATTCTTCACTTTACCGTAAGGCATTTTTTCAATTTTAAATCCTAATAACTCCAAATGACTTATAAGTAATTCTTGGCAACCCTCATCTAAAGGAGTGATGGATTTCTTAGATATTAATTCTTTTGTTAGATCAAGTGTTTTACTCATAAAATTTTTTCCTTAAATTCAAGTTCATCAAAACCAATAGTTAAGATTTTCTTATCTTTTAAAATGATTGGTCTTTTCATTATGGATGCATTCTTCATGATGAGTTTAATCGCCTGTTTTTTATCTAACTCTATATTTTTTTCAGAATCAGGGAGTTTTCTCCAGGTCATTCCTGATTTATTAATAAGATTTTCCCATGTGTAAGGCTTTGGAATATTGTTCATCCATACTTCAAGCAAAGATTCACTTAATACTGATTTTTTTACATCTAAAAATTCATAAGAAATTTTTTTTTCTTCAAGCCAGGTAAGGCTTTTTTTAACAGTATTACAATTTTTAATTCCAAAAACTGCAAGCATTTAAATACCCCTTAGCAACTCATTAATTCCAACTTTACTTCGGGTTTTTGCATCAACTTTCTTAACTATGACTGCACAATAGAGACTATAAGTCCGATCTTTTGACGGTAGGTTTCCTGAAACCACAACAGATCCCTCAGGTATTCTTCCGTAACTCACTTCCCCAGTTTCTCTATCAAATATTTTTGTAGATTGCCCGATATACACACCCATTGATATAACTGCATTATCTTCAACAACAACACCCTCAACAACCTCTGATCTGGCCCCAATAAAACAATTATCCCCAATGATTGTCGGTCCGGCTTGGATTGGCTCCAAAACCCCTCCAATACCAACGCCTCCTGATAGGTGAACATTTTTTCCAATTTGTGCACATGAGCCAACTGTAGCCCACGTATCAACCATGGTTCCTTCATCTACATAGGCACCAATATTGACATAAGATGGCATTAATACTGCATTTTCCCCAATAAAACTTCCCTGCCTAACCATTGCATTAGGAACCACTCTATAACCACCCTCAGCAAAATCTTTTTCTTTGAAGTGAGCAAATTTCGATTCCACTTTATCAAAGTAGTTTGTATAGTTTCCATCCATTATTGAGTTATCTTTAATTCTAAATGAAAGTAGAACTGCTTTTTTTAACCATTGATGAGTTTCCCAATTTTGAGTCGAACCTTCTCTTGAGGCCACTCTTAACGAGCCATTATTAAGACCGTCCATAACCTCGTTAATTGCCCCTTTAATTTCGCTGGTTACAGATTTTGGAGTTATTGAAGCGCGACTTTCAAAAGCATCTTCAATAATTGATTGTATGTTTGACATAATTTGAATTTCTTTCGTGATAAAAAGTATATTTTACATTAAATGCATGTGCGAAAGGGAGAGGTTATTTATTTTTATTAGCCTCATATAAAGCATTTATTTTTTTTGCTTGCTCAGATAAATTTTTAATTCTATTTTCATTTGAGGGATGAGTACTAAGAAATTCAGGCATATCTACTTCTGATAATTCACTCATCTTTCTCCACAAGCTTACAGCTGCCATTGGATTATATCCTGCACGCGCAGTTAACTCTAATCCAATTTTATCAGCTTCTCTTTCTTGCTCCCTGCTATTAGGTAGTGCAAAAAATAGCGTTGTTCCAAGAGCTACCGCCTGAACTGCTGCATTAGTGTAAATACCTTTTTCTGCAATATATGTAGCAAAACCAATAATACCAACTTGCTGAAGTAAGGCTGTCGACATTCTTTCACGCCCATGCTCTCTAAGTGCATGAGATATTTCATGACCAATTACAGCAGCAAGCTCATCATCAGTTGCATTAACTTTCTCAATTAAACCTGAATAAACCATAATCTTTCCTCCAGGCATACAATATGCATTGACTTCTTCACTGTCTTGAACATTAATTTCCCATTTCCATTCTTTTGCATCCTCGCGAAATATTGGTGCTTCATCAATAAGCTTGTAAGAAATTTTTGTAACTCGATCTAGCTGTTCTATATTGTTATTGAGTTTATTATTGTTTTCTGCATTCTTAATTGCTTCTTTGTAGGCATCAACGCCCATACTATTTGTTATAAATTTTGGAAGTAATAGTAATTGCTGTCTTGAAACACCTGAATCAGTATTGAGAGTTGTTGATGCACAACCACTAAGTAGTATCAAAATTACAAGAAGGTTTTTCATAAATTTATCCTTTAAAATAAAACCTGACTTCCTAATTCAACAACACGATTGACTGGTAAATGAAATTGATTCGTTATATTTTCAGCACTTCTAAATAAAGTTACAAATATATTCTTTCTTACCAAGTTCATATTTGTGCCTGACTTAATGATTAAACTTTCTTTGCCAATAAAATATGAAGTATCCATTGCTTCAATATCAATGCCATATTTGGAACATTTGGCTAAGTCGCGAGGAAGGTTCGTAACATCTTTAAACCCATAATTAATAATAACTTTGAAGAAGTTATGAGGAAGCTTTTTAACTTCTATTAAATTTTTTGAATTAGAATGAGGGTAATCCATAAAGTTAATTTTTAACAAAATAACATTTTTATGGATTACTTTATTATGCTTTAAATTATGCAATAAAGAATGAGGAACACCTTCAGGGTTGGGGGTTAAGAAAACTGCAGTGCCTTTTACACGATTACGCAGTTCACTTTTCATAGATTTAAGAAATGACCCAATTTCCATAGATTCGTTTTTTAATTTTTGATGCAGAAGGGTTCTTCCTTTTTTCCAAGTGGTCATTAGTAATAACAGTAACCCGCCCACCAAAAGAGGGAACCACCCACCCGCAGGTACTTTGATAATATTTGCGCTAAAAAATATTAAATCTATTACTAAAAATATTGAAATGATAAGAGTTGTTTTTAACCAACCCCATTTCCATACCTCTAAAAAGACAAACCCTGCTAAAATTGTTGCAATTACCATATTTAAAGTTATGGCAATTCCATAAGCGCTTGCTAATGCACTAGAGTTTTGAAAAATGATCACTACAGACATTACCCCAATCATAAGTATCCAATTAATTCGAGGAAGGTATATTTGCCCTTCTTGATTTTCAGAGGTGTGATCTATTCTCATTCTTGGAATAAATCCCATCTGTAAAGCTTGTCTAGAAACAGAGAAGGCACCAGTAATGCAAGCTTGAGAGGCAATAATAGTTGCAAAAGTTGCAAGGATGACTAAGGGCAATGTAAACCATTCGGGAGCCATTAAGTAAAAAGGATTTCTAATATTGCTTTCATCACTAAGAATAAGAGCTCCTTGACCAAAATAATTTAAAGTTAGGGCAGGAAATACAAAGCTAAACCATGTAATTTTAATTGGATTTAGGCCAAAATGTCCCATATCTGCATATAGGGATTCAGCTCCGGTTACACAAAGAACTACTGCCCCAAGCGTAATAAATGCAATTGAGAATTGCGTATCAAAGAAGTTGTATGCATACAGAGGATTAAGAGCATTTAAAACATATGGGGCTTGAATAATATTATAAGCACCCAGAGCAGCAAGAGTGAGAAACCAAATAAGCATTACTGGACCAAACATTATACCTACTGTAGTTGTGCCTTTACTCTGCATCCAAAATAATAAAAAAATAATTATTAGTGTGATTGGCACAATAAAGTCATGAAATGCTGGAGTAATTAACTCAATACCTTCAATTGCAGATAAGACTGAAATAGCAGGCGTGATCATACCATCCGCATAAAACATACAG
>Ga0302125_10001042_pt1 | contig 14240 bp, 11 predicted proteins | sample CB4_surface_MG_FD_203111 | JGI IMG/M metagenome (GOLD analysis project Ga0302125, IMG submission 203111) | Marine microbial communities from Western Arctic Ocean, Canada - CB4_surface | ecosystem: Environmental > Aquatic > Marine > Oceanic | place: Canada: Western Arctic Ocean | collected... | reverse complement strand
TTTTATTTGCTATATTAAAAAAAGTTGCTGAGAAAGAAGAAATAACTGGAGCAGGAGTTCTTCAGCTACTTCAAGATGGCTTTGGTTTTTTGAGAGCAATGGAGTCAAATTATTTACCTGGACCAGATGATGTTTATGTTAGTCCAAGTCAAATTAGGAAATTCGGCTTGCGAACGGGAGATACAATTGAAGGACCTGTAAGAGCACCGAAAGATGGTGAAAGATATTTTGCACTATTACAAGTGATGAAAATAAATTTTGAAGAACCTGAAAAGGCTCGTCATAAAATTGCGTTTGATAATTTAACTCCACTTTACCCAGACAAACAAATGGTAATGGAAGTTGAGACCACAAAAATTGAAAAAAAAACAGATTTAACTCCAAGGCTTATCGACCTTGTAAGCCCAATTGGAAAGGGTCAAAGATCAATAATCATTTCTCCTCCTAAGGCGGGTAAAACAATGATTTTACAAAGCATTGCAAACTCAATTGCTAAAAATTATCCAGAAAGTTATTTGATGGTTTTGCTAATTGACGAAAGACCAGAAGAAGTAACTGATATGAAAAGAACTGTTAAGGGAGAAGTTATTAGCTCTACATTTGACGAGCCCGCCTCAAGACACGTTGCTGTTGCTGAAATGGTCATAGAAAAAGCAAAAAGACTAACTGAGCACAAAAAAGATGTCGTAATTTTATTGGATTCAATAACTAGATTGGGTAGAGCTTACAATGCTGTTATACCAAGTTCTGGAAAAGTTTTAACAGGTGGTGTTGATGCAAATGCATTACAAAGACCAAAAAGATTTTTTGGTGCAGCAAGAAATATTGAAGAAGGTGGTTCTTTAACAATTATCTCAACTGCGCTGATTGATACCGGGTCGAGAATGGATGAAGTTATTTTTGAAGAATTTAAAGGAACAGGAAATAGCGAAACTGTTCTTGATAGAAAAATTGCAGAAAAAAGAATCTACCCCGCAATAGACATCACTAAATCTGGAACAAGAAGAGAAGAATTACTTTTTGATAAAGACGATCTTTCAAAAATGAATGTATTAAGAAGAATCATCAGCCCCATGGGAACTATGGACGCTATTGAGTTTATTAATTCAAAACTTAAAGAAACAAAGAGCAATGCAGATTTTTTTAGCTCAATGAATAAACCTGTTTAATTAATATAACCAAGTTCCTTCATTTCCTTTTGAAATTTATTTTCTACCTCTTTAACAATTTTTTCATCTAAGAGATCTCTCCAAGCACCAGCCTTACCTTTAAAAAAAAGGGTTATATTTCTATCAGAGTCTTTGGAACCTTCCTTATAGATCTTAACAATGTGTTCCCACTTTTTGGATATGACGCAAGCCAAATAATCATTGTTATTTATAATTCATTTTTTATATTAACTATTAATTTTTAATTAAATATCTTAATATGAAATTCTTATTTATATGACAATATATGCTCTATCGACAGGCCCAGGAATTTCTGGGATAGCAATAGTAAGAGTGTCAGGTGCTGAAGCTAGTCTGGTGATTAAAAAATTAACTGGTGGTGAAGTTCCCATCCCTAGATTAGCAACAATCAAAAAAATCAATAAAATCAACAGTTCTGAGCTTATTGATGAAGGTATAATATTGTGGTTTCCTGGGCCTGAGAGCTACACAGGTGAGGATATGGTAGAATTTCATATTCACGGTAGCAAAGCTGTAATCGAAGCTCTACATCTCTCTATTTCAAAAATTGATGACTGCCGTCTAGCAGAGCCTGGAGAGTTTACAAAACTAGCCTTTCAAAATGGAAAAATAAACTTACTTAAAGCAGAAAGTATTGCAGACTTAATCTCATCTGAAACTGAAATTCAAAGACAGCAAGCAATAAAAATAATGAATGGAAAATCTGCGGATAAGTTTAATGAGTTAAGAGAAAAACTTTTAAAAATTTTATCACACGTAGAAGCCAAGATAGATTTTCCAGATGAAGATTTACCAGAAGATATATTAAAAAATATTAAAAAAAAATCTAATGAAGTTTTTTTTGATATAAAAAAAATTTTGGATGACCAAAAAGTTGGAGAAAGAATTAGAGAGGGATTTAAAATTGCAATCATAGGACCGGCAAATGCTGGAAAATCTAGTTTATTAAATCATCTTTCAAATCGAGACGTTGCAATTGTTTCAGAAATAGCTGGAACAACTAGAGATGTAATAGAAACACATTTAAATATTGATGGTTATCCAGTTGTAGTTTCTGATACCGCGGGGATCAGAGAGTCTAAAAATGAAATAGAAAAAAAAGGGATAAAATTAGCACTTAAAAAAGCTGATGATGCTGACTTAAAACTTATTGTTATAGATGCTAAAAGTCTTGATTTTAAAGGAGTTTTAAGGGAATTGATGGATGAAAGTGCAATTCTTGTTATAAATAAATCAGACCTTTTGGTTAAAGATCTAAGTTCTGAAATTAAAAACTTTAATCATGTTTTGATTTCAGTAAAAGATGACCTCAACATTGATAGTTTAATCTTAAAAATAAAAAATAAATTAAAAAATAAATTTATTATTAGTGGTGATGTTTTAATTACCCGTGAGAGACACAGACAGCATCTCGAACAAAGCTTAAACTATTTAAAAAATTTTGAGGAAAAAAACCAAGCAGAAGATTTTGACAAAGCAGCTGAAGATCTCCGGTTAGCCACAAGACATCTTGGAATGATAGTTGGTAAGGTTGATGTTGAGGAAATTTTAGGTAGTATTTTTAATGATTTTTGTATTGGAAAATAAATAATATTACTTTTAAAACTATTTTTGCTTAAATAAGCTAACATTTTCAATGAATTTTATTTTTAAGCAAAGCACCTTTTGTAGGGCTTTTTTAACCTCTTTTGAACACTTATCGTTGATAAATAACGCTTATTATACATGTTTTTAACTATTTTTAGTATTTTTTTGTATAAATTAATATCTAAAATAATTTTATTAATTTTTAATCTCACCTTGTATTAATTTTGATCAGTTATAAATTTGATTTATGAAAAATGACTTGTCATTTGACGTAGTTGTAATTGGAGGTGGTCATGCAGGATGTGAAGCTGCAGCGGCCTCTGCGCGTCTCGGGGTTAATACCGCCCTGTTCACTCACAAAATTGAGACCATAGGAGAGATGTCTTGTAACCCCGCTATAGGTGGTCTTGGTAAGGGTCATCTAGTTAGAGAGATTGATGCGCTAGATGGTGTAATGGGAGAGGTTGCAGATAAATCTGGTATACAGTTTAGATTATTAAACAGAAGTAGAGGTCCTGCAGTTCAGGGACCAAGAACTCAATCAGATAGATCATTATATCGTAAATATATGCAAGAAAAGTTATTAAACTATTGTAATTTAAACATTTTTTCTGATCCAGTAATAAAGTTTATTTTTTATAAAAATACGATAAGTGGTTTTGAGACAAAGTCTGGTAAAAAAGTTTTGTGTGGTAAGCTAATTTTAACAACGGGCACATTTTTAAATGGCTTGATCCATATTGGTGACGTGAGAACACCAGCTGGAAGATTTGATGAAAAGCCATCAACTGGTTTAAGTGAGCAGCTCGAAAAATATGATTTCAAAATAGGAAGACTTAAGACAGGAACACCACCAAGGTTAGATGCCAGAACAATTAAGTATGATAATTTAGAAGAACAGTTTGCAGATGAGGATCCTTATTTTTTTTCTTTCCTAACTAAAAAAAATTTAAACAAACAAGTTTCCTGTCGGATGACTTATACGAATGAAAAAGTTCATAAAATAATTCAAAAAAATATAAAAAGAAGTGCCATGTACTCAGGCAGCATAAAGGGGGTTGGTCCAAGGTATTGTCCCTCAATAGAAGATAAGATAGTAAAGTTTGCAGACAAGGACCGCCATCAGATATATTTAGAGCCTGAGGGGCTAAATGATCATACAATATACCCAAATGGTATATCTACCTCTCTACCTGAGGATGTTCAACAAGAAATATGTAACAATATTAGTGGTTTAGAAAATGTTAAGATAATTAGACCTGGATACGCAATAGAATATGACTATATTGACCCTAGAGAACTATTTTTGACACTTGAAACTAAGAAAATTCAAAATTTGTACCTCGCCGGTCAGATAAATGGGACGACCGGTTATGAGGAAGCAGCTGCTCAAGGGCTAATAGCTGGAATTAATGCTGCTTTATCTTTTAAGAAAGAGGAACCATTTATTTTAGACAGGTCTGATGCATACATTGGGGTTATGATAGATGATTTAGTAACAAAGGGTGTAGCCGAGCCTTATAGAATGTTTACCTCTAGAGCAGAATATAGACTAAGTTTAAGAGCGGACAATGCTGACCAAAGATTAACAAACATGGGAATTGAAATTGGATTTATTTCAAAAGAAAGAAAAGATATTTTCAAAGATAAGGAATATAAATTAGGAATAATATCTAAAATAATGTCTGAATCATCAATATCGCCAACAAAAATTAAAGATTTTGATATAAAAATTGCAAAAGATGGCATAATAAGAAAATCAATTGAAATATTAAGCCAAAAAAGTGTTGATATGAAAAAAATAAGAGAGATTTGGCCTGAAATCCCTTTTTTTGACGAAAAAATAGATGAGCAAATTGAAATAAATGCTCATTACAGAGGTTATCTCAAAAAACAAAAAGCAGATATATTAGCATTCAAAAGAGATGAAAATTTAATTATACCTGACAGAGTTAATTATGACAATCTTTCTGGACTTTCAAATGAGGTTAAAGCAAAATTTAAACAAATAAAACCAAAAACTATGGGACAAGCACTAAGAATTGATGGAATAACTCCAGCTGCTGTATATATTTTGTTGTCACATGTAAAAAGAAAGTCTATTAAGCTTATAGCTTAATGGAAGAAATTTTTAAAAAATATCTATTACTAAAAGACCAAAATGTTCCACGTGAAACATTAATTGAATTTGAGCTATTCATATCTATGCTACAGGAGAGAAATAAAGAAATTAATATTATAAGTAAAGAAACAGCCAAAAGTGAGGTAATTATTGATCGTCATATAGTTGATTCAGCACAAATTATTGAATTTGTTGATTTAAATAGTAATATAATAACAGATATAGGGTCAGGTGGAGGTATGCCAGGAATAATCATATCAATTATGATTAAAAATTTGAAAAAAACTACAAAAGTACAATTATATGAAAAAAGTCACCATAAGAGTGCTTTTTTGAGAAAAGTATCAAGAGATTTAGAATTGAACACCGAAGTCATACAAGAAAATATTTTTGAGGCAGAAAATTTAGAGTCAGGTACAATAATGGCAAGAGCTTTTAAACCTTTGCCAATAATTTTAGATTTAGTTTGTAAAAATTTTAGTAGTTACAAAAATTTAATTGTGTTTATGGGAAAAAATGGAGAAAAAATTTTAGAAGAAACTTTAATAAATTGGGATTTTGATTTTGAAATGAAAAAAAGCATTACAAGTGAAAATTCTTTTTTATTAAATGTAAAAAATATTAAAAAAAAACATTAAAAGCTAAATGCAAATTATTTCTATAATAAATCAAAAGGGTGGGGTTGGAAAAACAACAACAGTTATTAACCTTGCAGCTGGTTTAGCTCAACAAGAAAAAAAAGTTTTAGTTATTGATCTTGATCCACAAGGAAATGCTACTACAGGACTTGGTCTATCTAATTTAGAAAGTTCAACAGACACTATTTACGGAGTGCTGAATGGAACAAAAGCAATTTCTGATGTGATTAGAAAAACAGAGTTCAAAAATTTAGATATTATTACTTCTAATGTAGATTTATCTGGGCTTGAGGTAGAGACAGCTGGTGATAGTATGAGAGCGTTCATCTTAAAACGCGAATTAACCGCTTATTTAAATAATTCTAGAGCAACCTATGATTATGTACTTATAGACTGTCCACCTTCATTAAGTTTACTTACAGTCATGGCCCTGGTGTCTTCTCACTCATTATTAGTGCCACTGCAAACTGAATTTTTTGCTTTAGAAGGACTGACACAGTTAATGAAGACGATAGCGAGAATAAAAGTTAGTTTAAATCCTGAATTAAAGATCAGAGGAATTCTTTTAACAATGTTTGATAAAAGGAATAAGCTTTCTGCTCAAGTTGAAAAAGAAGCAAGAGATTATTTTAAAGAAAAAGTTTATCACACAATCATTCCAAGGAATGTCAGACTGTCTGAAGCACCATCTCATGGTATGCCAGTTTTAATTTATGACAAGACCTGTCCTGGAAGCAGATCATATTTTAGTTTTACAGATGAATTTATTAACCAGGAACAAAAAATAGGGAGTGCTGCATAATGGACACCACTAAAATTAAAAAGGGTTTAGGTAGAGGGCTGTCATCACTAATTGGCGAAACAAAATCAGAAATAAATATTAATAAATTATCTGTCAGTGACTTAATAAGTAATAAGTTCCAACCAAGAAAACTATTTGATGAAGAGAGCTTGCAGGATTTATCAAACTCAATAAAGGAAAGAGGTATTATCCAACCAATTATTGTTAGAAGATCAAGTGATCATAGTTCAAAATATGAAATAATAGCAGGGGAGAGAAGATGGCTTGCCGCACAAAAAGCAGGACTGCATGAGGTACCTGTGGTCATTACTGCAGCCGATGATCTAAAGTCTTTAGAATTTTCCATAGTTGAAAATGTTCAAAGGAATGATTTAAATGCAATTGAAGAAGCTCGTGGTTATAATCGTCTTATTGAAGAATTTTCTTATGACCAAGAAAAAGTAGCTCAATTTATAGGAAAAAGTCGAAGTCATATAGCTAATTTTTTAAGGTTACTAAACTTACCAGAGGCGGTTTTAGAGCTAATTAAAACAAAAAAATTATCACCAGGTCACGCAAAAATCTTAGTTGGATTAGACAATGCAGAATTTGTTGCAAAAAAAATAGTTGAAAAAAATCTTTCAGTTAGACAGGCAGAGAATTTTGTCAAAATTTTTAAGACGAAAAAGCAGTCATTTAAAAGGTTAAAGGATGTAAACTTACAAGCTTTAGAGTCATCAATAACAGAAAAAATAGGTTTAAATGTTTATATTAAAAATAAAAAAAACAATAATGGATCTTTAGTTTTTGAATACAAAAGCTTAGATCAATTAAATAAAATTATTGAAATTATCAAGTCAAACTACTAATTGGTGAAGATTTTTGAATAATAAAGTCTGATAAAATATTGATTGAATTATTGGAATTCATTTTTATTAAAAGTTCAACTTCACTTGTCTGGAATACTAGATTTTCAGCATCTTTATAAGACCAATTTTGAATTTGTTGTTTTATAATTTCTTTTTCTTTCCAAAATATGGGTGGCTTAAAACTTAAGATAGTATTATCCATATTTTTTGTTTCTTGAAATTCTTTACATAACCTAACAAGTCTTTTTACCTTCATAAGGAACGTCCTTATTATTAGGATGCAGTCTTCTGGTGTATAATTATTTTCATTTAATATATTAACGGTTCTTTTTTTATTTTTAGCCAAACAATGATCAACAAGTTCTGAAACATTATAATTTTCTGCAAGATTAGTGAGCTTTAGAAGGTCTTGTAAATTAACCTTATTCTTGCCCTGCATAAAATTTTCTATTTTCTCAAGTTCATTTTTTAAATTTTGTCTGTCGCCCCTAGATCTTTCAACAATTAAATTTATAGCTTGCTGCGATATTGGAATTTTTCTTTCTCTAAAAAAACTGATTATAATAGCTGAAAGGGTTTGATTATTATCCTCATAGAAAGGTACACAAATAGTTGTTTTATTCTTTTCAAATAAAGATCTAATTTTTGATTTTTTTTCAAGAGTTTTTGCATTTAAGATTATTACCAAATCTTTAATTTGTTTTTCTATTAGTTCCTCAACTATATCTCTTATTTTGTCTGTAACTCTATTTATTATTATTAATTTTTCTTTTTCAAAAAAAGACCTAGATAAAATATTACTAAAAAATTTTTCTTGGTTTTGTAAAATTTCATTTTCTTCATATTGATATACGTTTTCAGAATAATTTTTTTTAAATACTGTTTCTATTATTTCATTTTTAAGACCATCGTTTTGTCCATAAAAAAGAAATAAAAAATTTTTTTTTATATTCTCATTTTTTAATTCATATGATTTTTTTATCATTGTGGCTTAATAATATAAAAAAATTATCAATTCTTCAGCAATCTTGTCTGTTAAGTTTTTCTCAATATTTTTTTTATACTGAGATTGGTCAAATTTATTTTCCATACTATTGTAGGTAAATGTTTTATTAAAATTCTTTTCTTTGATCCTAATTTTATCTTCTTCTAATACAGCTTGAATATTAATTGTAACTCTATAGATAGCTGGATTTCCTAGGCTATCTTTTGTAATGATATCGATTAACTTTTTACTATTTAAAGTAAGTGTATATGAATTTTTATTTATTGCATCTTTTTCAATTTTAATCTGTGAAGTTATTATCTTTCCTATTTTTTTATCACCTTCTAATTTAATTTCTTTTATAAAAAAATTATTATCATTTTTTTTTTGATAAATGGATTGGTAACTACAGCTGCTTACAAATATAAATATTACAAATAAAATTATTTTTTTTAACATTATTTTACTATGAGGTTAATTAATCTATTCTTAACAAAGATAGTTTTTATTAATGTTTTATCATCAATATATTTTTTAAACTCAACAGATTTGTTGATTTTTGCTAATAAGCTTTTTTCATCAATATCTGTCAATATCTCTAAAACCCCTCTTTTTTTACCATTTATTTGAATAACAATATTTTTTTTATCAGCTTTAAGGTATTTGCTCTCTACATTGGGCCAAGATAAATCTTTTGTTATATTAAAATCACTTAAACATTCATATGCCAAGTGAGGAACTATAGGAATCATAACTTTTAGTATTTTGATATAATTTTCAATCAGATTGTCACCACCACTAACTTTGTTAAAAAAGCTGTAAATTTCATGTAAATTAGCAATAATTACGTTGTAGCTAAACTTATTTAGATTTGCATTCATTTTATTGATTATCTGATTTACAAACATATCAATTGCATCCTTAGATGCATATGTTTTCTTTAGTTCTGTTTTTTCGCCTACGTTGAGCTTAATTTTTTGATGTAAATTCCAAAATTTTTGAATAAACTTGTATGATGCAATCATTCCTTCCTCAGACCATTGCACATCTTTTTCAGGTGGGCTATCTGATAAGATAAACAGTCTAACAGCATCTGCACCGTAATCTTCAATCATTCTTTCCGGGTCAATTGTGTTTTTTTTAGATTTAGACATTGACTCAGTTGGTCCCACAATAACTTTTTCAGACAGTATATTTTTGTTAAAATAATTTTTTCCATCTTCAGAGACCACTTCGGCAGGGTTAAGCCAGTTATTGTTCTTATCTTTATATGTCTCATGACATACCATTCCCTGAGTAAATAGCCCACTGAAAGGTTCTGTGATATCTATTTTCTTATCTTTGTAACTTAGAGCTCTCATAAAAAACCTTGAATATAAAAGATGTAGTATTGCGTGTTCAACACCACCTATGTATTGATCAACAGGCATCCAGTACTTAACTTCTTCATAATCAAAACCAAAATCTTTATTATTTGGAGAACAAAATCTTAAAAAATACCAAGAAGAATCCACAAATGTATCGAGAGTATCAGTCTCCAGTCTACATTTCTCACCATTAATATTGATACTCCTCCACTCGTGTTGTTGGTCTAGCGGATTACCTTTAGTATTTAAATTAATATTTTCTGGAAGTTTAATAGGTAAATACTTTTCTGGAACTTTTAAAACTTCATTATCTTTATTATAAGCCATAGGTATAGGGCACCCCCAATACCTTTGTCTAGAAATTCCCCAATCTTTAAGTCTAAAATTAATTTTCTTTTTACCTATTTTTTTTTCCTCAAGAATTTCAATTGTTTTTAAAACTGATTCACTTGGTGCAATTAAATCATTTAAAAATTTAGAATTAAAAATTTTCCCTGTGCCAGTATAAGCCTTATCTTCAATTTCAAAATTGCCGATTTCATCATCAGGTTTCACAACTGGTGTGACTTTAAGATTGTATTTAAGTGCAAAATCTAAATCCCTTTGATCATGAGCCGGGCAACCAAATACAGCACCGAAGCCGTAATCCATTAAAACGAAGTTTGCAAAATAAACAGGAACTTTGATATTTTTATCAAGAGGGTTCAGAGCAACTAAATTAGTTTTAAACCCAATTTTATCTGCTTGTGCGATAGACTCTTCAGTAGTCCCAGCTCTTGAACACTTTTCTTTAAAGTTAATGAATTCTTTATCATTTTGATAAAACTTAGCTATAGGATGGTCTGCAGAAACTGCTAAAAAAGAAAAACCAAATAAAGTGTCGGGACGTGTTGTAAAACATGTAATATTTTTAACCTCAGGATTTCCTTCAATTTGAAAGTCAACTTCACAGCCAAAAGACTTACCAATCCAGTTTTTTTGCATTATTTTTACTTTGTTTGGCCAATCTTTAAGATCATCTAAACCCGCAAGTAATTCATTTGAAAATTTTGAAATATTAAAAAACCATTGGTTTAATTTTTTTCTTTCAACAAGAGCACCAGACCTCCAACCCTTACCATCTATAACTTGCTCATTAGCTAAAACAGTTTGATCAACAGGATCCCAATTAACATAATTTTCTTTTCTATAAACTAGTCCTTTGTCATATAAATCTAAAAAAAATTTTTGTTGATGAACATAGTAGTCTGAAGAACAGGTAGATATTTCTCTATTCCAATCAATTGATAGCCCCAGTTTTTTTAATTGGTTCCTCATAACTGAGATATTTTTTTCAGTCCAAACTTTTGGATCAAGATTATTTTGTCTAGCAGCATTCTCTGCCGGCATACCAAACGAATCCCATCCCATAGGATGTAAAACATTATATCCTTGTAGGATTTTGTAGCGTGCTAAAACATCTCCTATTGTATAATTTCTCACATGACCCATATGAATCTTTCCTGATGGATAAGGAAACATTTCTAAGCAATAAAATTTTTTTTTATTTTTATCTATTTTAGAAGAAAATAAATTTTTATCATCCCAAAATTTTTGCCACTTAGATTCAGTTTTTTTAAAATTATATCTTTCCATACATAATGAAGATTAAAATTTTCTATAATTAAATTTCAATAGCTATTTTTTTTTGACCCGAGAAGCTTTTTCTATTTGGCTAGCTTTCCTTAGTATTGCGATTTTTAATTCTTCTTTGATACTACTGTTAAGGTTATTAGTTTGACAGTTTTCAAATGCTTTGCAATTTTTTTTGTAAACAATTACATCGATAGCATCAGATCTAATTTCGTTTGAAAGAAATCTAACAGTTATTTTAATAGCCTCATTCTTTTCTTTATCGTCGTACCAGTCAGTAATTAAAATACCACCACTATAACTTGCATTTGTAATTGGAACAAAATCTAAAATATCTAAACTTGCTCTCCACAATGGGTTAGCTGAAGCAAACTGAAACGTACCACCGTTTTTATTACCGCCGAAAATTCTAATACCCTTTCCTTCCTCCAAGTTTTTCTTGACACGGTCATTAACATTAACCGGGAAGTCCTTAACGGGTGCATTTTTAAACTTGATACAGGAATTCATTGTGAATAAAATCAAGATAAGCAGGAAGGATTTAATAAAAGAATTTGAAATATTTTTCATAAAGAATGTGTCATATCACTAAAATGCAAGGTTATTTAATAAATTTATTGGCAAAATAGTGATATTTAAGTCACAAATAGTCAAAATATATTAAAATATTTAAATATTACGTTTAAATGAACAAATTACTGTTAAAAAGGCGTTAATTATTAATAATTAATAAGTAACAAAAAAAAGGAACAATATGAATAACTTAAAAAAAGTAGGTCTTTCAGCTTTAGCTGGATCACTTGCAATGTTCTCAGCAACTGCTGATGTAACAGTTGGTGGAAGCGCAGAAGCTACTTACACTTCAAATTCTGGTGCTGGTACTTCTCTTGGTGGAAACCCAATTGGTCTCTCTCACAATATTAGTGTGACGGGAACTGGTGAAATGGAAAACGGTTTTACTTACAGTGTTATGACTGACTTTGATGGTCAAACTATGACTCGTGATAGTAGTGTATTCAAACTGGATATGGGTGATCTTGGAACAGTTGGTGTTGACCAAGGTGTAGGATCATTCGGTATTGGTACTTTAGAAAACAAAGTTCCAACTGCATGGGAAGAAGCAGATCACGCGACTGGTTCATTAGCACACGGTATTGATGCTAATGGAGCAATGAACGTAGTTGGTTATTCAAATACGTTTATGGGTGCTGGTGTTTCAGTAGAGTATAACCCTGAAATTTCAGGAACTACTGCAAAAGAAGCTGGTGGTTCAACTGGTGGAGTTAGTTTAGGAAGTGAATTAAACTTCGCATTAACTTACGCAGTTCCACAACTTGAAGGTTTAACTTTGAACTATGGTGAAGCTAAAACTGCTCATGGTACTGGTGAAACTGGTGGAACCGACGAAGAAGTTTGGGCTGTAAATTATGCTATGGGCCCAGTAAGTGTTGGTGTCTCAGGATCAAGTCAAAGAACAGCAGGTGCAAAATCCCAGTCTAACAGACATACTGGTATTGCAGTAAACGTGAATGAAAGCCTGTCTATTTCTTGGGGAACAAACAAAGCTAACGAAAAAACACAAGAACACACAGTAGAAGCAAGTACTGGTGTTATGGCTGCGTACTCAATGGGTGCTGCGTCACTTAAAATAGCTCAAAACACAACTAAAAATGTTGGTGGTGTTGTTGATGTTAAAGATGAAAATATGGAAATTAGTTTAGCATTAGCATTCTAATATAAGTATTATCTAAATTTATTAAAACGGCCTCATTTAATTATGGGGCCGTTTTTTTTATTTTAAATTATTAAATAATTTACTTAAAATTTTCTCATATTTTTTATAGGAGTTTATAGAATCCTTATATATAGGAAGCCTCACTTGTAAGACACTCTTAGTTCTAACAGGATTCTTATTTTCATTATGTTGTAAGCAATTTACTTCAAAATTTAAATCACAATGCTTAAGTAATGCTTCAATATTAGACTTTGGGGAATCAATTAACTCTTCGTAGCTAATGTTATGAATAGAATGATTAAGGTTCAGATTCCAGAATTTCATTAATTGAATATATGCATTATAAAATTTAGCTAAATCATCTTGATCATCAGCAAAATCTATATTTTCAAATAATTGTTTAAAACATGAGTAACAATTATCTTTTGGGTTTCTTTGAATATGAATAATTTTTGCTTTTGGAAACAATATTTTAATAAAGCCAATCCAAAGAAAATTAAAAGGATTTTTGTCTAAAATATAGTCTTTATTGTTTGTGTATGAGGAGATTTTATCAATATAATTATTAGCCATTTCATTAAGAATAGAGAAAGAGTCACTAATCACAATCCCCATTCTAAATGGATCCTTAATTATATTATTCAAAAAAGGTAACTCTCCAGCACCAAAAATTTTGCTATGAGATGAAAGAATTTGTTCAACCAATGAAGTACCAGACCGCGGCATTCCTACAACAAAAATAATTTTTTTTTCGTTGTCAGCTGACTTTATCTTAGAATAATCAATGTTTTTAAATAAAGACTGAATCTTTTCCATTAAATTTATATCTTGTTTTACATCATACTTTGAGTATTTTTTTCTTAAAATATTTCCTAATTTAATATGTTCAATAAATTTCTCTGAATTGCCCATATCATCGTAAGCTTTTGCCAACCCAAAATGAAAGTATATTTTATCGTATTCACTAATTTCTACATTATCTAAACCTTCTTTCATTTTGATAAAATGAGAATCATTTTTCTTGTACATTTTTAGAGCTGAAATAAATTTATCAGCAGCAGTAAAATTAGGATTGATTTCTAACGTGACTTCTGCATGTTTAAGTGCTTCAAGTTTCATATTTAGTGTTAAGTATGCTGTGGCCAAATTAAAATGAGCCATATAAGTATTAGGGCTTAAAGATATTGCCTTATTTAGCATGACAATTGCTCCCTCAGAATCTTGAAGGTCAATTTTAAGATTCCCATAACCAACAAGAGAATTAATGTAATTTGGTGAAAGGTTTAATGCCTTAAGATAGTATTTTTCAGCTATTTTATAATCTCCATTTCTTT
>Ga0302125_10001020_pt1 | contig 14450 bp, 12 predicted proteins | sample CB4_surface_MG_FD_203111 | JGI IMG/M metagenome (GOLD analysis project Ga0302125, IMG submission 203111) | Marine microbial communities from Western Arctic Ocean, Canada - CB4_surface | ecosystem: Environmental > Aquatic > Marine > Oceanic | place: Canada: Western Arctic Ocean | collected... | reverse complement strand
CCGGAATTCCGTCGCTGTCGGTCTGTTTGTTGTCAAGCACCACGCGGTTGCTCTCTTCGGGCAGGTCCTCTGCCATGACCCCCCATTCGAAGGATTTCCCGAAGGCCGCATCGCGATTGGCATGGAACGCCTGGCCCCATTGTTCATCAAAAGGTGCGCCGGGTTTGGGTGGCGCACCAAGCGGTCCACCACCAGGCAATACGTGCCATTTCGCACCTCGCACAAAACCGCGGCTCTCATCAGTTTCATAGAACTGCATGGATTGTACAGTCTGGCCTGCCGGTCCCATCCAGCTCTCGAGATCCTCGTCGAACTGACCAACGACTGTGCTATAAGGGTGCAGCATCAGATTACGCCCCACCAGTCCTGACGAATTTGCCAAACCGTCAGGGAAATACTTGGACACCGAATTCTGCAGAAGTCGAGACGTGCCCACGGCGTTGCAGCAAACGATGACTACCTCGGCAAGTTGACGGCGCTCACGGCCGCTCCGGTCGGTATAGATCGCCCCTTCAGCCAACCCTTCGTCATTGACAAGTATCTGCGATACCCGGGCGCCGGAAACCAGCTTCAGACCATTCTGCAGAGCCACCGGTAGGTGTGTCAGGTCGAATGAAGCTTTCGCGCCTTCCGGGCAACCGTTACGGCAGGTTCCACGCAACACACAGGGGTTGAGATTCCCGTATTTTGTGGTCGCGATGGCATTTGGCGCCGGCCACCAGTGCCAGCCGAGCTTATCCATGCCCTCTATGGCTTTTTGGCCCATCTTGTTGATTGGCATTGCAGGCAGAGGGGGATTCTTCAGGTTCGGGAAAGCAGTGTCTCCGCCTAGTCCCGACACCCCGACTTCGGCCTCCATCTCATCGTAGAAGGGTTCGAGGTCTTCGTACGAAATTGGCCAGTCGTCTGCCACGCCGTCTAGTGAACGCACACGAAAGTCGGAGGGCATAAAGCGCTGCCAATGCGCACCATATATAATCGAGGTGCCGCCAACTGCATTATACATCAAGATCGGAACGTCCGATTCCCGCGTATCGATTGGATAATCGCTTTCCAGATCACGGACATTAGGATTCGGATGCCAGCGTTTCTGGATCATCAGTTCGAATTCGGGGCGGTCGGACCAGAACTCCCCGGCATCAACCCGCTCGCCTTGTTCGAGGCAGACTACAGAAAATCCCTCCGCAGTCAGGTGCTTGGCAGCGATCAAACCTGAAGGGCCAGCCCCGACGATAAGCACATCAGCGCGCCTGTTGCTTTTCTTGAAAACCATAATTTCCTCCCTCGCAAATCTTTCGGCTCCTTGGGCTCGACGAACCACGTTCGACATGTCCAGACCATCCTTTGAGAATCATCTTGCCTTAAATACCAAACCCGTGCAATACTTTTTGAACTAAGTTTCCATATATGAACAAAAATGGGTTCAATCAGCAAAGCCACCAAAACTCACTATGGATCCAGTTGACCAAACACGGCATAAGGAGACGAAAATGAAGATAGTGGTAGCTTTACGACTAGTGCCTGACCTCTCCGAAGATATCGAGTTCAATGAGGAGGGCACGGGGCTGGATACCGAATGGATTGATATCAAACTTAACGAGTTTGACGACTACGCGCTTGAAGAGGCCATTCTGCTTGGGGAAGCAAATGAGGCCGAGGTCATCGCTCTGACACCGGATGTCGATGGAGCAGACCGACTGCTTCGCACTGCCCTCGCTCGCGGCGCGCATAAAGGCATTAAACTGTCTGTAGGCCCAGAGTCGAAAATGGATGCGCGAGTGCTCGCTCCTTTGTTTGCATCGGCTGCCAAAGACCTTGGCGCGGACCTTGTCCTGACCGGCGTTCAGTCCCCGGACGATCTATTCGGGCCGCTCACCGGCTATCTCGGTGCTTCACTCGACTGGCCGTTCGCCGGTGCGATTGCAGGAACCAGAATTGGGAACGGCGCCATTGTCGCTTTGCAGGAATATAACGGAGGCCATTCGGCCGAACTCGAACTGCAACTGCCGGCAGTGCTGGGCATCCAGGCGCCCTCCAAACCCATGCGATATGTCTCGGGCACAAAAATGCGCGAGATGATGTCTGCTCAGTTTGTGTCCATCACGGCATCTTCCCAGCCTGGAAAGACTTCGGCCGACATCGAGGAGATGTCCGTGCCATCACATCAGGGGCAGACCAAGATGCTGTCCGGCGACGGTGAAGCCGTGGCCACCGCAATTGCAAAAATCCTGAAAGATCGTGGACTGACCGCGAGCTAGACTGGGAAGAGGAAATAATGGCCGTATTTTTCGTTTGTCTTGACACAATCAACTCGCAGATTTCTGTAGTGTCTTTTGAATTGCTCGCGCTGGCGCGCCAACTTGCCGATCAGGCAGGGGGCAGCGTTGAAGCCTTAGCCGTTGGCTCGGTCTCCGAGGAGGATCTCTCCGGGCTCGGCGTCGTCGACAAACTTCATCACGCAGCTGCCGATACCGACGGCTACATTCCCGAAGTTTACAGGCACGCTGTCGGCAAAGTGCTGCAATCTGTTGACTCCGTGGCAATTTTTATTCCCTACTCCACGGCTGGTATGGAGATATCTTCTGCGCTTGCGCATGACAGTGGCCGGGAATTGGTCAGCTATTGCCAGATGGTGAAAGCCAGAGACGGTGACTTTGAAGCAATTTCCATGCTCCACGCCAGTCGCATTAAAGCCCGCACGTCCGCTCCCAGCGGCACTATCTTTGCGATGCTGCCTGGCGCAGCAGATGCAGACGCCGGCCGCAAGGCGGGCGCCACGGATATCGTGCCCGTTGAACTCGGTGAGTTAGCTGCAAAAACCCGCATCATCTCCCACCATGCCCCCGATCCGGACAAGCTCAACTTGAGCAAGGTCGAAAAGATCGTGTGTGTGGGGCGCGGTATCGGGAGCAAAGACAATATAGCCGACGCAGAGGAGTTGGCTGAGCTGCTTGGCGCCGAGATCGCCGGAACTCGTCCGGTTATCGATGCCGGTTGGCTGCCCAAAGAGCGGCAGGTCGGCAAGTCTGGCAAGCGAGTTTCTCCCAAGCTCTACATTGCCCTTGGCGTTTCCGGCGCTCCTGAACATCTGGAAGGCATGTCCGGGTCTGACCTCATCATAGCTATCAATAACGATAATAGTGCCCCGATTTTCGCCACAGCCCACTATGGTGTTACCGCCGATCTTTTTGAGGTGCTGTCCGAACTCGCAGATGCACTCCGATGCTAGAATCCGACATGCAAACGTTAGTGCTCTGGATTATCACGCTCGGCGCGCTGGTCGTAGCAGGCAACCGTTTCTATCGGCAAATGGGGCCGCTGCTTTCTGCCCCCGGAGAGGCTCGCTTCGACCAGCCCATGGAACGGCTTGGCGGGGTGTTCGAAGCGGTGGGCCTGCACAGGCGACTGCTCAACTTCCGGATGTCTGGCATTTTGCACCTGCTCATCTTTACCGGCTTCATCGTTCTGTTTACCGCGATAATTCAGGCCTTTGGCGCGGGCCTGTTTCCAGGATTTTCACTCGCGCCGATAGGCGGCGATACCTGGATTGCGTTGCTGCAGGATATCTTTGCAGTCACCATCACCCTCGGCGTCGGGCTGGCCGTCTGGCATCGCTTCGTCGTCCGCCCGGCGCGATTTCGCGGGTCCAACAACTGCGACGCCAGCATTATCTATGTGCTGGTGATGTGCGTGGTAGGCACGATGCTGCTGGAGTTTGCATCGGGCATTGCCGCCGAAGGCGCGGGCAACTCATGGCGCCCCTTGAGTTCGCTCATCGCCAGCGGATTAAGGGCCCTTAGCGTGACAGGAGAACGCGCCACAAACCTGCATGAAATCTTTTACTGGCTGCACATTTTCGCGGTGCTCGGATTTTTGATCTACATTCCTGGGTCAAAGCACCGGCACATGTTCCTGGCCGCGCCCAATGTGTATATGCGCAGCCTCAAGCCTAAGGGCATGCTTGCAGCGCCCCCGCCCGAACGGGGCAAGACGGGCGTGGGCAGCATCGAAGAGTTCTCAGCCAAGCATCTGTTTGATACGCTTAGCTGCACCGAGTGTGGTCGTTGTGAATCGGTCTGCCCGGCACACGCGGCCGGATTGCCACTTAGTCCCAAATCACTGATCATGGATCTGCGGGACGCCATGCTCGAACCCGGTTATGAAACGCATCAGCCCTTGATTGGCGGTATCATCAAGGAAGAGACACTCTGGGCCTGTACGACGTGCCACGCCTGTATGGATGTGTGTCCGGTCCACATCGAACACGTGCCGAAGATCGTCGATATGCGACGCCAGATGGTGGAAGACGGCGCCGTCGAACCCATGCTTCAGGATGCGCTCTCCGCCCTGCAGCGAACCGGGAATTCAGTTGGCAAACCCTCCAAAATGAGGGCGCGCTGGACCAAGAAACTTTCTTTCAAGATCAAAGACGCCCGGACAGAGCCGGTCGATGTTTTATGGTTCGTCGGCGATTTTGCATCCTATGATCAGAGGGTTCAGCGCATCACGCTCAAGGTTGCGGAAACGCTTCACGCGGCGGGCGTGGACTTCGGCATTCTTTACGACGGTGAACACAATAGCGGCAATGACATCCGCCGGGCGGGCGAAGAAGGGCTTTTCGAATTATTGGCTCAGCACAATATCGACACGCTAGCAGGTTGCTCATTCAACCGGATTATGACGACCGACCCACACAGCCTGAATGCATTGCGCCTGGAATATACAATGTTTGGAACGGACTATGAGGTCGTGCATTACACTCAGTTGCTGAAAGAGCTTTTGGACTCTGGTGCGCTTGCCATCGCACAGGGTCGGCAGCGCAAGGTCACCTATCACGACCCATGCTATCTGGGCCGGTACAATGGTGAGTTCGATGCGCCGCGTGAGATCATCGAACGTACCGGGAGCCTCTTGATCGAGATGGGTCGATGCCGGGAAAACAGCTTTTGCTGCGGGGCTGGCGGCGGACGCATTTGGATGGACGATTCGGCCTCTGAAGAACGACCAAGCGAGAACCGCATCAAGGAAGCGCTGGCGCTCGGAACGGTAGACACCTTTGTCGTCTCCTGCCCTAAGGACACAGTGATGTACTCAGCTGCTGTTCAGAACCTTGGCGTCGAAGACCAGATCGAAGTTCTCGATATCATCGACCTCGTAGAGTTGAGAGACGACGATTCTACCGTTCAAAGACAAGAAATCCAGTCCCCACAGACGGGTAGCGCCACTGCCCCAACGCATACAAATTTCTCTGCCAACCGATTACCCATAGATACTTAAGCTCACAATGAGCTAAAATTTGGAGTACGCCAGATGAGCATTGAAGATGTCCCACAAGTTTTACCTTCCGGAAAATTCAGACTTCCAAAGAACCTGGAGCAACGATCCGGGACCTCTACAAAAGGGTTAAATCGAAGCGTCGTTCGCGCTCTGAATCTTCTGCAGGACATTGCCACAAGTGAGCTACCTCCCAGCTTTTCAGAACTACAAAAACGGCACAACCTTCCCAAAGGAACTCTGCATAACCTGCTTCATACGCTCCAGCATCATGATTTCGTCAAACGGAAAGAGGTAACCGGCCACTACCGCATTGGCTTTTCCGTCCTCGAAGTGGCAGCTACCAGCGCCGCCAATGTTGACGACCTAGGCCGTATCCTCGCATCAGTGCTCGAACCGCTGGTCGAGCGATGCCAGGAAACCTGCCATCTCGGCGTGCTCAGCGGATTTAGTGAACAGATCATCCGCCGCATTGATCACGCGGCACAGGTTGTCCGTATCGCGCCACAGGTCCAACGCAGGCATCAGGCGCATTCCACCTCAGGTGGTCTTGCCGCGCTTGCGCTCATGAGCAACGAGGAAATCAGAGGCTTACTTCCCGACCAACTTGAAACGAGAACACCGAATACGATCACAACGCAGGAAGCACTGTTCAAGCGGCTTGCAAAGATTCGCGAAGACGGCTTCAGCATTGACATGGAAGAAGCCTATCTAGGTGTCCGCTGCGTGGCTGTCGCCATCAAGGTGCCCGGCTGGCAGACCGTTACAGTCAGCTTTACACTGCCGCTTCAGCGCGCCCCGCTCGAACATCTCGTCTCGCTTGTCGAACCCCTGCGAGAATCGGCAAGCAAAATCGAACTTATCCTGCGGGTCACTCCCGTCTCATGAGCCCCGAAGGCTCTATACTAGGGCCTGTTGATATTCATCTTGTGCGAATGATTATTGCTCCAATGTGTATCATGGCTTCGAAGCTGGTATCGGTTTTGCACGCACGCATTGCTACACGTTTGAATTCTTTGAGTTTCTGAAAGAAATTTTCCACGAGGTGTCTCCACTTGTAGATTTCCATGTCACATGATGCTGGGTTTTTACGGTTGGATTTTGGTGGAATAACGGCCTCAATGCTCCGTTCAGCCAATAATTCCCGAAGCCAGTCCGCATCAAAGGCCTTGTCAGCCAAGAGACTTTGGCAGCAAACACCTGCCAGTAATTCACGAGTTTTTACCAGGTCATCCGCCTGTCCGGGCATCAGTCTGAAGTCGATCAGATTGCCAAGAGCGTCTGTCAGGGCAAGAATTTTGGTGGTCATTCCGCCCCTGGATTTCCCGATGGCCTGATTTAGAGTCCCCCTTTTGCGCCCTGTCCGTGACGGTGCACTTTGCAAATCGTGCCATCAACCATCGTATATTCGAAGTCACTTTCTGTGGACAAGTATTCGAAAAAATAACGAAATACATCCCGCTTGACCCAATATCTAAACCGCTTGAAAACTGAGTTCCACTTGCCAAATTCAGCCGGTAAATCGCGCCATGGGGCTCCTGTCCGAGCAGTCCACAAAACGGCCTCTACGAATAAGCGGCTATCACTACCACTCCGTCCCGGATCGCTCTTTCGCCCAAGGCAATGTGGCTCAATCAACTCCCACTGTTTGTCACTAATCATAAACCTGTCACTCAACATTCGCGCCTCCCTTTTGGAAGCTTGAATCAGAAATTATTGGAAAAGAAAATCGTGAATATCAACAGGCCCTAGTCAAGAACCTTGTTTCCCGTGACAAGTGGCTCCAACTCAGCCCAAGCCGCCTCAAGAATCTGAATTCCGGCGAGATCGAGCGTCTGCTGGATACGGCCCGGCTCCGACATACCCACAATCGTTGATGTAACGCGGGGATCCCGCAAAGAAAACTGCAGGGCTGCGGCGGCCAACTCTACGCCGTGTTTTTTGCAGATGGCTTCGATCCTCCGAACCCGGTCCAGAACATTCTCGTCAATCGGATGGTAGCAATATTTGGGGAGGGCGTCTGGCCCCTTCACCAGAATGCCGCCGCCATATGGGGCGGCATTGACGAAAGCGATCCCAAGGCCGGCACACGCTGCGATCAATGGCTCTGCGGACTGATCCACAAGCGTGAAGCGATTGTGGCTGATCACGGCGTCCATCACGCCGGTGTCGACATATTTCAGCATCAAATCGATCGGCCCACCGGCTACGCCGATATACTTTATGAGCCCCTGCTTTTGCATTTCTATCATGGCCTGAAGCGGGCCATCGTCGGCAACGCCCTCTTCAAACGAGATTTTCTCAGGATCGTGCAGATAACAGACCTGTAGTTGATCAACGCCTAGCCTTTCGAGGCTCTCTTCGACAGATTTGTAGACTCGGGCACCAGAGAAATCAGAGCCACCTGGCAAGGGATCGACTTTGGTGGCGAGCACATAGCCGTCCGGTAATCCGCCAGCACGCTTGAGGGCCTCTCCAATCCGACGCTCACTATCGCCACCGTTTCCATATTCATTGGATGTATCGATGAAATTGAGGGGTCCTTCGAACGCTGCCAGAATAGTATCGACAGCAGTGCTCGGATTGACCTCGTATCCATATTGCTGCGGAAAGCTACCCAGCGCACTTGTGCCCAAACAAATGGGTGTCACCTCAAAGCTGGTTTTTCCAAAAGTTCTTTTTTTCATGTTGTTTCTCCCTAAATTTTTCAGTGGCTTACGGATGAAGTGCATCCCCTTACGATGAGTTCCGGCGGTACAGCCAGCTGAGGCGTAAGCTGGTATTTTGCAATCAAATCCAAAAGCCGGTCCACACAACGCTGTCCCATTCCCAAAAAGTCCAGCTTGACCGTTGTAAGTACTGGCTCGAAGTACTGCGCTTCAGGAAAATCGTCGAAACCCACGACGCTTATGTTTTCGGGGGCTCGGAATTTTAGGCTCTCGAGGGCCTTGATCAATCCTAGCGCCATCTGGTCATTGGCGACAAATACCGTGGTTACATCTTCGATATCTGCCAGTTTCGAACCAGTCTCAAAACCAGACTCCGCTCTCCAGTCACCAAACAGCGGCGCCAGAGCAGATATGCCCGCCGCCGCCAGTTCGTCACGCCAACCCAGGATACGGGTTTCATTGCCCAACCAACCGTCCGGTCCAGCGACATGCCATACTGATTTGTGCCCCAGTTCCAGAAGGTGTCGGGTCGCTATCCGCGCACCAGTGACCTCGTCAACAGAGACTGACGCGGTTCCATTTTCGAGGCCAGGTTCGAACCAAACCATGGGAAGTTTATCGGCCATCATATCGACGAAAAACGCAGCGCCCGAGATTGACGCAAAAATGACCATACCATCGAAATTTTCGTCCAGGAGTTCATCGATAGCAGCGTGTAAACTGGCGAGCTGTACGCCTTCAAAACTGACCAAGGTGGTCGAGTAGCCACGTTGCTGAGCGGCGCGCACTATCGAGAATAGCACTGTTGCAGGAGCAAACTGGCTTATGCCGAACGATACAGCCCCAAATCGCATGGACCGATGCGTAGCCAACGCCCTTGCTGCGGCATTGCGCCGGTACTCAAGTTTGGCGACCGTGTTCGAAACCCGCTCAATTGTTTGCTTGCTAACATGAGCGCTTCCGTTGAGCGCACGGGAAACGGTCTGCTGCGAGACCCCGGCGAGCTGCGCCACATCCGGCCTGGTCTTGCGATTCTGGCGCGCGGGCCAGTCGTTGGTGACGGTCATGTTCCCGACGAGCCGCTGCGGGATCCAAAACCGAAAACCCGTGCCAACTGAGTGACTCCACCGGCGCTCGACAGGTAGACGGCCAGCAAAATCACCACACCCTTGATAACGAGCTGAGGTTCAGAAGAGATCCCCACCAGGTTCATGATGTTCACGATGATGGAGAGGATGAAAACGCCGACAACCGCTGCGATTGGATCGCCGCGCCCGCCCATAAGGGTCGCCCCTCCGACCACCACGGCGGCGATGGCGTCGAGCTCATAGCCACGGCCGATGAGCGAGCTGCCCTGATAGAGTTGGGCGGCTGCCAACAGACCGGCAAGTCCCGCCAGTACGGTTGAAATCGTGTAGGTGACCATCAGGTTACGGTTCACGGGCAGACCGGACAAACGGGCAGCTTCCCGATTGCCGCCAATGGCATAGAGTTGGCGCCCAAAAACCGTATATCTGGCAACAATGGCCGCGATGATTGTCACCGTTACAAAGATTAAGACCGGGCTTCGCAAGCCCAAAAGCGATCCTTCAGAGAAAATATTCACGAAGGTCTGGTTCTCGATATAGATCAGGCTTGTCGACTGAATAATATAGCTGAACCCCTGTATCGCCGTCATCATCGCTAGCGTCGCGATGAAAGGAGGAATTCCTAGATATACTATCAGCCCGCCAGTCAGAAGTCCGACTACCGCGCAGACCGCCAGAGTGATACCGGCCGCCTCTCCGGCCCCCAGGCCTGCCTGCATGGTCAACGCGGCGACTACGGTCGCAAGTGCCAGCACCGCCCCCACAGAAAGATCAATCCCGCCTGTCAGAACGACGAAAAACTGCCCAACTGCCAGCAAAGCAATAATCGACGAGAAGGTCAGAACGTTTAGGGCGTTTCGCGACGTGAGAAAGTCCGGCGAGACTAGGTTGCCAATGATAATCATCGCCAGAAGTACCAGCATCAGATAACTGCGGGAAAGCAATCGCAAGACCGCCCACTGCTTCCGAACAGGCTCAGCGGTAAGCTCCGTTTCTTCATCTAGCATGCCGTTGCGATCATTTATCATGTTTAAATATCCTATTTATGCGTAGTACTTCATTATAGCGTGGCCATCAGGATCAATTTCAGAATGATCCAGCTCGGCAACTATTTGACCTCTGGCCATCACCAGAACCCGGTCACACATCAACGCTTCTGACAATTCGGAACTGGCGATCACGACGGTACCGCCATTGCTGGCGAAGTCTCGCAAAAGCTCATACACTTCTTCCTTGGCCTCCACGTCGACGCCCCGCGTGGGCTCATCGCAAATGAGGGCACGCGATGATCTGACAAGCCAGCGGGCAAGGATCGCTTTTTGCTGCGTGCCGCCCGACAGTGTGCCCATCGCCTGATCAATGCCGGATATCCGCATCGCGAGCCGCTTGGCCAGGCCACCTGCACGTTCTTTCTCTGCTCCCTCCCGGATAAAGCCCAAGCGCGAAAACCCAGAGAGATTGGCGAGCGTGATATTTTGCGCCACGCTCATTTCCGGCACAAACCCATGGGACTTTCGGTCCTGGGGCAGATAACCCACTCCGCACAGGATCGCTTCGGACGGTGATCGGTACGTGACATTGCGCCCGTCCACGAGAATGTCGCCGCTCTGCCTCTCGCGCGCTCCCGCAAAAATTTGTGCAAGTTCCGACTGACCGCTGCCCAAAAGGCCTGATATACCCAGCACTTCGCCGCTGTGAACATCGACGGAAATGTCGCTCAGCTTGCCCCCATCGCTCACGTTCCGCAGAGACAGAAAAACTTGTTCGGTGCAGTTACTGCCGATCTTGACTGACTTTTCGCCGGTCAGGGCAGCTTTGGCGAGCGAACCTTCAAGGCTTTCGCCCACCATGGCGTGAATGACATCCGCCGGTCGGCTTTCGCTCGTATTCAGTGAGGCGACGTGGCGCCCATCCCGCAACACTGAGACCTCGCTGCAAATTGAAAAGATCTCGTCCATACGGTGCGAGATGTATACCAGCGCCACACCGTCGTCCGCCAATTTGCGCAGGACTTCGAAAAAGCGCTTCACGTCCGGCTGCGGCAGCGCCGAGGTCGGCTCGTCCAACAGCAGGATCTTGGCGTCCTTGCGCAGCGCCTTTGCCAGCTCTACCGCCTGCTGTTCAGCCACGCTATAATCAGACACCGCACGCGTGACGTTAAGCTTGAAACCGACGCGTTCGAGCGCCTGCTCAGCGATCACATTCATTTCGGCCCAGTCGACCAGGCCGACCGCGTTTCTGGGCGGCGCGCCCAGCGTTATGTTTTCCGCCACCGAGAGTTGAGGAACCAGGCTGAGTTCCTGATAGATAGTTTGCACACCCGCACTTTGTGCGTGGTTCGGATTCTGGAACGCAATCGGCTCGCCCGACACAAGCAGGCGTCCACTATCCGGCGTCTCGGCCCCGGCAATGATCTTGACCAGAGTGGATTTGCCCGCTCCGTTTTGACCCGCCAGTCCGTGTATAGTTCCCTTGCGGAATTCGAGATTGATGTTCTCAAGTGCCTGCACACCTGGATATCTTTTGCTCACGCCCTCAAGGCCCAGCACCACATCCTGCACTGATTGCATAACAAATCTGCCTCTCATTGAGTGCCGCCCCGGGGCCCTTACCCCGGAGCCGTCTATGATTAGTCCCCAGACCGGACGTAGGTCTCGTTCGAATCGTAGTATTGCTCTGCCGTTTCGGGCGTTACAACAATCGTCTCAACGAAATTGGTCTTATCAGGGCAAGCACTCTGATCACCGTTGAAAGCTGCTACTGCCATTTTTACGGCAAGCTGAGCCTGATCCCAAGGCTGGTTGGAGGCAGTTGCCCGCAGCGGCCCATCCGACTCATCGACCATCTGCTTGATGGCATTCATGCCACCATCATAGCTACCAATAAGCAGGCCATCTCCGTAGATACCGGCCAGTTTGAAACCCTGGTTGATTCCACCTAGCATCACGTCAGACATCGAGTAGAACACATTCAAATCGGGGTTGGCAGTTGCCATATCGCGCACGGGTGCTAGTGCCTTGTCAGGCTTCCATTCGCCGAATTTCATACCGAGAATGGTGGTTTTGACATTTGGATACGCTGCCATGATGTCATTGTAACCGCTCATGAAGCCATCAAAGCGCAGATCGCTCAAAATATCGCCGGGGAAGCCGCCAATGCTGCCGAGCTTGACTGTGGCATCATCGCCCCAGCGCTTGATTACTTCTTCGCCGATCACATTGCCGGCCAACGCGCCAGTGGCGAACTGGTCTTCTGCAACGTAGCAAAAAAGATCAGGAACCAGGCTGTCGGCTAGATTGGAATTGACGGCGACAAGCGGAATACCTTCGCGCTTCAGCATCTTGACGGCACCCGTGAGACCAATCGGGTCATTGGGGTTCACCACAACGACATCCACACCGCGGGTAACCAGCGTGCGAATGTCTTCGTTCTGGCGAGTCGTGTCGCCATTGGCATCAAGAACGATTAAGGTTGCGCCGATTTCGGCAGCCGCTGCCTCACCGCCAGCGACCATGGTTTTCCACCAGTCGCTACCGCTGATACCTCGTTGACTCCAGCCGATCGTCAGGCCCTCGCCGGTGCTGTCCTGGGCAATAGCGGTGCTGCCCATAAGGCAAGCAGTGCTTGCAGCTATAGCAAGCGCAAGAGCGGTGCCTCTTGTGTGTAGGTTTTTCATCTCTGTCTCCTCCTTTGAAATGATACAAATCCAATCCACCGTCCGATTGTCGTGCGGTGGAGGCTTTCCTCAGTCTTTGCTGGGTGGTGTCAAAACGCCGCGACTAACGAGCTCTTTGATGTTGGCCGCGCGCGTTTTCTCTTCCCGGGCAAGCCAACCTTCTTTGGGGGGCTCGTCGAGATACTGGTTTTTTGGATAAATTGGACGATCGTAGATCGCCCTGTACTGCTCGGTCCGCAAATCCTTGAACTGATTAAAAATACCGTTGGCAATTCGCGCCTTGCGAAGCGCTTCCATGTCGATGACTGCGGTGACAAATGAGTCGCCCGAAGTCCAACCCTTTTGTTCGGCAATGATGTGTCCGGAGTTGTTGACGATCATGGAGCAGCCGCCAAACAGGTCTTGAATGCTGCCGTCAGGCCGAATTTCAGGGCCAAGGTTGGGTGCCACCACAAAGACATTGTTGAAGATGGCATGGGCTCGGTTTTGCACTTCCCACATGCCGTTCATGACAGCCGGCTCGATCAGAGTCGGGCGGATGATAATCTCGGCGCCGTTCATGGCGAGGCCACGAACTACTTCGGGGTATACCCCCTCATGACAAATCGCGATTCCGATGTTGCCAATGTCAGTGCGAGCGACTGGGAAGATCGCTTCCATTACATCGCCATTGCCCTTTTTCTCAACCCACTCATCCCAGTAATCATGCGGATTCGAGTTTCCAAGCATGCCGCCTTCGTAAGCGTCGCTTGCCGCTTTGTAGCGCTTGTAGACGACCTCACCTTGCGGGCTAACGATGAACGCAACATTGAAGTAGCGGTCTGGAAAATCGTCGTCGGCGACCATATAAAGCTCGGCCGCTATATATGCGTTGATTTCCTTGGCCTTCGCGCAAAGGACATCGGTTTCAGGTCCGGGTATCGTGACCGCGAACTTGCGCTCGGTTTCTCTGTGACCTGGCCGGTTTGCAACCATGCCCTGAATACCCATTTCCGGGATCACGACAAGCTTTACTGGTGCGCCAGGCCACGCGCCAACCATGCACGCCGTGTCCATGAACTCGCAGATGCGCTTGGTGTTGGCCACCGCATCACCAGCTTTTTGAACGTTAATCGTTCGTGGTGACAAAGCCACCACTGCAAATGGATCAATCACGTAGTATCCTCCTCTAATCTGTCCCAATCGCCCCATAACTCCGGGCATGTTAGCGTACTCAATAAATTCGCAACCAAAAATTAGAAAATTAATTCATTTTTGAGAACTGTTCATATTTAAGAACTCATTTCGGTTTTTTCATGGTTCTCTCAAAGAGTCAATGGTGCTGTCAGACAAAAGAGAACCAACATCAGATTGCTAGCGCAGCCTAAATCTATGCGCTCAATAGTTGTCGCCACTCGGCGAGAGCAGCAGCACGGTTAAGCTTGAAATTGATACGTGAATAGACATGGCGTTACCAAACAAAATTACCCCCGAATGAATTTACAAGGCCAATACTAAAGGGCCGTGGTCCGAGACGCGGGGCCCTATGATTGGGGGGTCCCCGGTCCTGCGTCCTGCGCCTTTGGTCTGTCTGGATTGGCCTAAGTAACCCCCGCCGCTAGTAACCCAGCGCCACGCAGCGAAGGTTGAGCGTCGGGTTATGGGTGAGTTAAAGCAGCTTGAGCGCCAGACAAATCATACTTGATTATAAACGAGCATAGCGGTTTAAACTTAATACAGTTTTATGGAACATAAGGCAGACCA
>Ga0302125_10000989_pt1 | contig 14780 bp, 9 predicted proteins | sample CB4_surface_MG_FD_203111 | JGI IMG/M metagenome (GOLD analysis project Ga0302125, IMG submission 203111) | Marine microbial communities from Western Arctic Ocean, Canada - CB4_surface | ecosystem: Environmental > Aquatic > Marine > Oceanic | place: Canada: Western Arctic Ocean | collected... | reverse complement strand
TGTCAGTGCCGCTGTTAATGTTGTCTTACCATGGTCTACGTGGCCAATTGTGCCCACGTTTACGTGTGGTTTGTTTCTTTCAAATTTCTCTTTAGCCATCTGCCTTCCTTACGGTTGTATTTATCGAGACCGAATTCTGTCCATCACTGCGTCGGGCACATCAGCGTACTTTGCGAAAGCCATTGTGTAGGTTGCGCGACCTTGAGTACTACTCCTTAAATCTGTCGAGTAACCAAACATTTCCGATAAAGCGACTTCTGCTTTTACTACTTTACCTGCCGGAGTTTCCTCCATACCTACGATCATGCCGCGCCGGCGATTCAGATCACCGACCACATCACCCATATAATCCTCTGGCGTAACAACTTCGACTATCATCACTGGCTCGAGCAGCACAGGATTTGCATTCATTGCGCCCTCGCGGAAAGCCATTGCCGCAGCGATCTTAAACGCCATCTCGGAAGAGTCAACATCGTGAAATGAGCCACCTATTAACGTAGCCTTGACGCCAATTAGCCGATGCCCAGCAATAACGCCGTTACGCATTTGATCTTGAATACCCTGATCTACCGCGGGAATGAATTCTTTGGGAATAACACCATCAGTGATCTCGTCAACAAACTCGTAAGCAAATTCACCATCCTCATCTTTAAACGGCTCTAAGCGAACCTTCACATGACCATACTGACCGCGGCCGCCTGCCTCACGAATGAACTTGCCTTCTTGCTCAGCAACACCGCGAATAGTCTCGCGGTAGGAAACTTGGGGCTTGCCGATGTTGGCTATGACATTAAACTCGCGACGCATACGGTCGACAATAATATCGAGGTGTAATTCGCCCATACCGGAGATTACTGTCTGGCCTGTTTCTTTATCTGTTTCGACTTTAAATGAAGGGTCTTCCTGAGCGAGCTTGCCCAGCGCGACGGTTAACTTGTCTTGATCCCCTACTGAGCGCGGCTCGACTGCCACTGATATCACTGGTTCAGGAAAATCCATACGCTCTAAAATTATAGAATGCTCTTTTGTGCACAAAGTCTCGCCAGTAGTGACGTCTTTGAAACCAATAACTGCGGCGATATCACCCGCTCGAACTTCGCTAATTTCATTACGATTATTAGCGTGCATTTGTACCATTCGCCCGACGCGCTCACGCTTGCTTTTGATAGGGTTAAATACTTGGTCACCGGTTTTTAACACGCCCGAATAAACTCGGAAAAACGTTAGGGTGCCGACAAAAGGGTCTGTAGCTATCTTAAAGGCAAGGGCTGCAAATGGCGCAGCGTCTTCGGAGGGACATTCTCCGATAGTACCGTCAGATAACTCACCTTCTATGGCTTTTACTTCTGTTGGTGCGGGTAAAAAATCTACCACAGCATCAAGTACGCTCTGCACACCTTTGTTCTTAAACGCAGAGCCACAGGTTGCGAGAACAATATCGTTTGCTAATGTTCTTAAACGCAGGCCAAGCTTTATTTCATCTACGCTTAACTCGCCGCCTTCTAAGTACTTCTCGGTCAGCTCGTCATTAGCCTCCGCCGCAGCCTCGACTAAAACTTCCCGGAGTCTTTCCGCCTCGGCTTGGTACTCTTCTGGAATATCTGAACGTTCATGGGTTAGCCCTTGATCGTTTTCCCCCCAATGAACAGCCTGCATTTCGATAAGGTCTATTACGCCAGCAAAATTTTCCTCAAAGCCAAGGGCCATTTGAATTTGCACAACGTGGGCGCCTAGGCGCTCGCCTATTTGCTCAACCACTCTGGGAAAATCCGCGCCCTGCCTGTCCATTTTGTTTACAAATACTAGGCGCGGAACGACGTACTTATCGGCTTGTCGCCATACTGTTTCAGACTGAGGCTCAACACCCGACGTGCCGCAAAACACGACAACTGCACCGTCGAGTACGCGCAGACTGCGCTCGACTTCAATAGTGAAGTCCACGTGGCCTGGGGTATCTATAATATTGATTTGATGCTCGTCGTACTGCTTGCTCATGCCTGCCCAATAGCAGGTGGTAGCAGCCGACGTTATGGTAATGCCGCGCTCTTGTTCTTGCTCCATCCAGTCCATGACAGCCGCGCCGTCATGAACCTCTCCGATCTTATGGGAAAGACCTGTGTAAAAAAGAACACGTTCGGTTGTTGTGGTCTTGCCTGCATCCACATGGGCCACAATGCCTATATTCCGATATCTGCTTATAGGCGTAGTGCGGGGCATGGCAGTTTACTTCGTAGGGGTAAATAGAGGCCGGAACTAACTACCAGCCTGACTTAGAGCCAGGCTAGCAGTACTATTAGTAGCGATAATGCGCGAAGGCTCTATTCGCATCAGCCATTCTATGCGTATCTTCACGCTTCTTAACTGCGCTACCACGTCCATCAGCGGCATCCATCAACTCGCCGGCTAATCTTGCAGCCATAGACTTTTCGCTACGCTTACGCGAGCTGTCAACTAACCAACGCATAGCCAATGCATTACGTCTGGAGGGACGAACTTCGACTGGTACCTGATAAGTTGCGCCACCTACCCGGCGAGATTTAACCTCTACCATTGGTGCAATAGCTTCTAATGCTTTTTCGAACACTTCGATCGGATCAGCGCCATCTTTTTGCTGAACACGTTCTAAGGCGCCATAAACAATACGCTCAGCCACAGCTTTCTTACCGCTGACCATTACGTGGTTCATAAACTTAGCAACCACTTGGTTGTGGTACTTAGGATCTGGAAGAATTTCTCTTTTTGCGACTACGCGACGTCTTGGCATTGCTTTCTCCTTGCTTCAGGTAAATCCTCAGAAAATCTGAGGCCTTACTGAGAATAAAAATTTGTTATTGGGGGTTACTTAGGGCGCTTGGCGCCATACTTAGACCGGCCTTGACGGCGATCAACAACACCCGAGGTATCTAATGTGCCACGAATCGTGTGGTATCGAACACCAGGTAAATCCTTTACGCGACCACCACGAATAAGAACAACTGAGTGTTCTTGGAGGTTGTGGCCTTCACCACCAATGTAAGAAGTTACTTCATAACCATTGGTTAGGCGCACTCTACATACTTTACGTAATGCTGAGTTTGGCTTTTTAGGTGTCGTTGTATAAACACGTGTACAGACGCCGCGCTTCTGCGGGCAAGCTTGCAGTGCAGGCACAATGTTTTTGACTACTTTGCGCTTTCGCGGCTTTCGAACTAATTGGCTGATGGTTGCCATAACTTACTTAGATCTCCATACGTTGGGCCTTCACGACCCAGAATCCGGGCCGGCATTCTAATCGCGGCCCGAAGTTTAAACAAGGCCCAATAGGGCCTTTAATTATTCTATCGTTTTCGCTGCGCTCGCAAAACACACCGAAAACTTATGCAGTGCTACTTATTCAGCGTTGCGTGCGGACAATGCCTCACTCAATGCCCGTTCAATATCATCTGCCGTTACGCTGTCTTTATTAGTGCCAGCACGTTCTTCTTCACGTTGGCGCTTACGATCCGCGTGATAAGTAAGGCCGGTGCCCGCAGGTATTAGTCGCCCTACTACAACGTTCTCCTTCAGACCGCGCAAGAAATCTTGCTTGCCCGTTACAGCTGCTTCGGTAAGCACCCGAGTAGTTTCCTGGAAGGATGCCGCAGAAATAAAGGACTCAGTAGCGAGAGACGCTTTAGTAATACCCAACAACAAGCGCTGGAATTCCGCTTCGGCTTTGCCTTCTTCGCGCAGCTCAGCGTTTATTCTGCGAATTTGCGCAAACTCAACCTGCTCGCCTCTAATAAGGTTTGAATCACCAGCGTGTACAATTTCTACTTTGCGCAACATCTGTCGGCAAATTACTTCGATGTGCTTATCGTTAATTGTTACACCCTGAAGTCGGTAAACTTCTTGAATCTCATTAATAATATACTTGGCAAGTTCTTCTACGCCTTTCAGACGAAGAATATCGTGCGCACTAAACGGTCCGTCACAAACTGTTTCGCCGCGCTCTACCTGCTCACCGTCAAACACACCAATAGTGCGCCACTTGGGAATCAGCGTTTCTACTGGATCGCCGTCTAATGGCGTAATTACCAAACGACGCTTACCCTTAGTCTCCTTACCAAAGGACACCAGACCTGTAGCCTCAGCCAAAATTGCAGGCTCTTTCGGCTTCCTTGCTTCGAACAAGTCAGCAACCCGTGGCAGACCACCGGTAATGTCCCGAGTTTTAGATCCTTCTTGCGGGATTCTCGCAATAATATCGCCAATACCAATCTTAACGCCGTCTTCCATATTAAGAATAGCGTTGCTTGGCATAAAGTAATTCGCTGGGACTTCACTACCAGGAAGCATTACTGCGTCACTTTTAGCATCTGTTAGACGCACAGCTGGACGCAAATCCTTTGCAGCACTTGGGCGATCTTTAGGATCTAGTACGGTAATGTTGGTTAGACCAGTCAATTCGTCAGTCTGACGATTCATAGACAAGCCTTCTTCCATCTCGAAGAATTCAACGTTACCGCTTACTTCAGAAACGATTGGGTGGGTGTGCGGATCCCACTGAGCGATGATCTGCCCTGCCTCAACTTTATCTTCGTCGGCGACAGAAATAACTGCGCCATATGGAAGTTTATATCTTTCACGTTCGCGACCATGGTCGTCAGCAACCGCAATGGCACCAGATCTAGATACAGCTACTAGCTCACCAGACTCTCGTTTTACAGTCTTCAAGTTGTGCAGACGAATTGTTCCGCCGTGCTTAACCTGAATATTATCAACCGCTGTTGCTCTAGATGCTGCGCCACCAATATGGAACGTACGCATGGTTAACTGGGTACCGGGCTCACCAATAGACTGGGCCGCGATAACGCCAACTGCTTCACCAACGTTGATAAAGTGTCCACGTGCGAGGTCACGTCCGTAACATGCACGGCATACGCCGTGGAATGTTTCACAGGTGATAGCCGAACGCACAGTCATGGTGTCTACACCAAGTGCATCTAACTGTTCTACCCAAGCCTCATCAATCAACGTGCCTCTGGCGATAAGCAGAGTCTTGCCGTCTACATCTAGTATGTCTTCTGCAACGGTACGTCCAAGAACGCGTGCGCCCAGCGGAAGTACTACGTCACCGCCTTCAATAATAGAAGTAACGAATAGCCCTGCTGTTGTACCGCAATCTTCATCGGTAATAACAACGTCTTGAGCTACGTCGACAAGGCGACGGGTCAAATACCCTGAGTTGGCTGTTTTAAGCGCCGTATCAGCGAGACCTTTGCGTGCGCCGTGAGTCGAAATAAAGTAGTCGTTAACTGTCAAACCTTCTCTAAAGTTTGCAGTAATCGCATTTTCAATAATGCTGCCGTCTGGACGAGTCATCAAACCACGCATACCTGCTAACTGACGGATCTGAGCGGGCGAACCACGAGCACCGGAGTCTGCATACATAAACACTGAGTTGAATGAAGCTTGTTCTTCGTCTTCACCGTCGCGGTTTACTACTGTTTCTTTAGAAATGCCGTCCATCATAGAGCGCGCAACCAAATCATTGGCGCGCAACCAAATATCTACTACTTTATTGTACTTCTCACCCTGAGTTACCAGACCAGACGCATACTGAGATTCGATCTCGGCAACTTCCGCTTCGGCTTCGCCAATGATGCGATTCTTAGCTTGAGGAATAACAAAGTCTTCAACACCAATAGATGAACCAGAGGCTGTTGAGTGAGCGAAACCTGCATACATCAATTGGTCGGCAAAAATTACGGTTTCTTTCAGACCACAACGTCTGTAGCAATCATTTATAAGGTTTGAAATTGCCTTCTTGTCCATAGCGCGATTGACCATTTCGAATGGCATCGCCTTAGGCACAATGCCATACAACAAGGTACGACCAACAGTTGTGTCATAAATAGTAGTCTGAGCAACCAACTCATCGGCTTCGTTTGCTACATGCTCTTCGATACGCACTTTCACTTTGGCGTGCAAGTTCACCTGTTGCGCATAAAACGCACGGTGCACTTCATCTAAGTTTGCAAATACCGAACCTTCACCCTGAACGTTTACTTTGTCTCGGGTCATGTAGTAAATGCCTAATACAACGTCCTGTGAAGGAACAATGATAGGTTCACCACTGGCTGGCGATAAAATGTTGTTAGTGGACATCATCAATGCACGGCACTCAAGCTGCGCCTCCAATGTCAGCGGGACGTGGACAGCCATTTGGTCGCCGTCAAAGTCCGCGTTGTACGCACTACAAACGAGCGGGTGAAGCTGAATAGCCTTACCTTCAATAAGTACCGGCTCAAACGCTTGAATACCCAATCTGTGCAATGTAGGAGCACGATTCAACATGACCGGGTGTTCACGAATCACGTCGGCGAGAATATCCCAAACCTCCGCAGTTTCGCGCTCGACCATTTTCTTAGCGGCTTTAATAGTTGTCGCAAGCTGACGGTCTTCGAGCTTACCGAAGATGAACGGCTTAAATAGTTCTAATGCCATCTTCTTAGGCAAACCACACTGGTGTAGGCGCAGTTTGGGTCCAACCACGATCACTGAACGACCGGAGTAGTCCACTCGCTTACCCAACAAATTTTGACGGAAGCGACCTTGCTTACCCTTAATCATATCAGCAAGTGACTTAAGTGGGCGCTTGTTGGATCCTGTAATTGCTCTACCGCGACGACCGTTGTCTAACAGCGCATCTACAGATTCCTGCAGCATGCGCTTTTCGTTACGCACAATAATATCTGGCGCAGACAGGTCTAACAGGCGCTTGAGGCGGTTGTTACGGTTAATAACGCGGCGATACAAGTCGTTCAAATCAGAAGTTGCAAAACGACCACCGTCCAATGGCACTAGTGGCCGCAAATCTGGTGGCAGAACAGGTAGTACTGTCATGACCATCCATTCAGGCTTATTGCCTGACTTGGTGAATGCTTCCATAAGCTTCAAACGCTTAGAGAACTTCTTGATCTTAGTTTCTGAATTAGTTGCTGGAATCTCTTCACGCAGCTGGGCGATGTCGCCTTCCATGTCTAAGTTCAACAACAACTGCTGTACAGCCTCGGCACCCATACGGGCGTCGAACTCATCGCCATACTGCTCTAATGTTTGGTAGTACTCTTCGTCGTTGAGCAGCTGTCCCACTTCAAGATCGGTAAGGCCAGCATCGATAACAACAAAGGATTCAAAATAAAGCACACGCTCGATATCTCGTAGCGTCATATCTAGAAGTAAGCCGATACGCGACGGTAACGACTTCAAGAACCAAATATGTGCGGTGGGGCATGCAAGCTCGATGTGACCCATACGTTCACGACGAACTTTGGTTAATGTGACTTCCACACCACACTTCTCGCAGATTACACCACGGTGCTTCAAACGCTTGTATTTACCACACAAGCACTCGTAGTCTTTTACCGGGCCAAAGATACGCGCGCAAAATAGGCCGTCGCGTTCTGGCTTGAAGGTTCTATAGTTAATGGTCTCTGGCTTTTTTACTTCGCCAAAGGACCATGAACGTATCATTTCTGGGGATGCCAAACCGATTCTCAGAGCGTCGAATTCATCAACGCTACCCTGGGCTTTTAGCAAATTAAGTAAGTCTTTCACGATCTTTCCTCATTTTCTGTTGGAGACGCCCTGCCTAAACAAGGCGCGTCTCGTTCGAGTGGGTTACGCCCACTCAATACGCTCAAGGTTGTTATTCCGCTTCCAATTCAATATTGATACCTAGAGAACGAATCTCTTTGACCAACACATTAAAGGACTCGGGCATACCCGGCTCCATCTTAAAGTCGCCGTCGACAATGTTCTTGTACATTTTGGTTCGACCCGCAACGTCATCTGACTTAACAGTTAACATTTCTTGCAACGTATACGCCGCACCGTACGCTTCCAATGCCCACACTTCCATTTCTCCGAAGCGCTGGCCACCAAACTGAGCTTTACCACCCAGTGGCTGCTGCGTAACCAAGCTGTAAGAACCTGTGCTACGTGCGTGCATTTTGTCATCAACCAAGTGGTTGAGCTTGAGCATGTACATGTAGCCCACAGTAGTTTCGCGAGCAAATGCGTCACCGGTACGACCGTCATAAAGCGTGGTCTGTCCAGTAACCGGCAAGTCTGCAAGCTCTAGCATCCTCTTGATCTCTGCCTCAGATGCACCATCAAACGCTGGCGTGGCGAAAGGTAGACCTTTACGCAAGTTACGAGCCAGATCTAAAACCTCAGTGTCATTGAGCGACTTAATATCCGCAGGCGTGCCGCCCACTTCATTGTAAACCTGCTCCATGAACTTACGGATATCAGCTGTCTTACGCTGCGCTTCTAACATGCCATTGATCTTGTCGCCAATACCTCTGGCCGCCCAACCTAAGTGGGTCTCCAATACCTGCCCAACGTTCATTCGCGACGGCACGCCCAATGGGTTCAAGACGATATCTACCGGCTCACCATATTCGTCAAAAGGCATATCTTCTACTGGCATAATCACCGAGATAACACCTTTATTACCGTGCCGGCCAGCCATCTTATCGCCGGGTTGAATACGACGCTTAATAGCCAAGTAAACTTTGACGATTTTAAGCACGCCAGGTGCTAGATCATCACCAGTTTCTAGCTTACCGCGCTGATCAGCATAGATCGCTTCCAATCCTTCTTTACGTTCCGCCATGTGCGCTTCAGCTTTTTCAAGCTGTTCGTTTAGCGCATCATCCTTCATACGGATACGGAACCAATCGTCTTTCGGCAGGCCGGCTAGGTAAGCGGCATCTATATTCTTGCCCTTATCTAAACCAGGTGCACTGGCAACTTGTTTACCATCAAGCGCTTGCTGCAAACGTTCAAAAGTAGCGATCTCGATAATACGGAACTCATCGTCCAAGTCTTTGCGAATCTTGGACAGCTGAGTTTGCTCGATGTCTCGCGCTCGCTCGTCTTTCTCTACACCATCTCTGGTGAAGACCTGAACGTCAATTACCGTACCTGTAACACTGGTCGGTACACGCTGAGATGTATCTTTTACATCCGAAGCTTTTTCACCGAAAATTGCGCGGAGAAGCTTTTCTTCTGGTGTTAGCTGGGTTTCGCCCTTAGGTGTCACTTTACCAACCAAAATATCGCCACCACTGACTTCAGCACCGATGTAAACAATTCCAGATTCGTCTAGCTTGGACAAGGCGCCCTCGCCAACGTTTGGAATATCACAAGTGATCTCCTCCGGCCCCAACTTGGTATCGCGAGCGATACAGGTGAGCTCTTGAATGTGAATACTGGTGAAACGATCTTCCTTTACAACACGCTCAGACACCAAGATGGAGTCCTCGAAGTTGTAACCATTCCAAGGCATAAATGCGATCCGCATATTCTGCCCCAGCGCTAACTCACCCATATCAATAGATGGGCCGTCCGCTAGGATATCTTTCGCTGCAATCTTATCGCCTGGCTTAACCAATGGACGCTGATTGATACAGGTATTCTGATTTGAACGGGTAAACTTGGTTAGAGTATAAATATCTACGCCTGCCTCACCCGCCGCTGTTTCATCGTCTGCAACGCGAATAACAATACGACCGGCATCAACACTGTCGACTACGCCACCACGAAGTGCGGTAACACAGACGCCAGAGTCGCGCGCCACGTTGCGCTCCATACCTGTTCCAACTAGAGGCTTTTCAGCTTTTAGCGTTGGAACTGCTTGGCGCTGCATGTTTGAGCCCATAAGTGCTCGGTTAGCATCGTCGTGCTCTAGGAAAGGAATGAGTGACGCGGCCACAGATACCACCTGTTTGGGTGATACATCCATGAAGTCTACGTTCTCTTTAGCAGTCCTGGTAAACTCGTTTTGGTGACGCACCTCTACCAAATCAGTGTCAAAGCGGTCATTGCTATCCAAAGGCGCGCTGGCCTGAGCGATAACATATTGCGCTTCGTCAATTGCGGACAAATACTCAACGTCCTTGGTAACCACTCCATCTACCACTTTGTGGTAAGGGGATTCTAAGAAGCCATAGTCGTTAGTACGCGCGTAGGTCGCTAAACTATTGATCAAACCAATGTTCGGGCCTTCAGGTGTCTCAATAGGACATACGCGACCGTAGTGAGTTGGATGCACGTCTCGCACTTCAAAACCAGCACGCTCACGTGTCAATCCGCCAGGCCCTAATGCTGAAACACGACGCTTGTGCGTGACTTCAGACAATGGGTTGTTTTGGTCCATAAACTGGGACAACTGCGAGGAACCAAAGAATTCCTTCACAGCCGCAGCAACAGGCTTGGCGTTGATCATATCCTGAGGCATCAAGCCTTCAGATTCTGCCAAGCTCAGGCGCTCTTTAACAGCACGCTCGACACGGATCAAACCAACACGGAATTGGTTCTCTGCCATTTCGCCTACAGAGCGAACGCGACGGTTACCCAAATGGTCAATATCGTCCACTGCGCCTTTGCCGTTACGAATGTCGAGCAACGTCTTAAGAACGTCTACAATATCTGAACTAGAGAGAATGCCTTCGCCTTCAATTTCTTCACGACCCAAACGACGATTGAATTTCATTCGACCAACGGCCGAGAGGTCGTAGCGCTCGCCGGAGAAAAACAAATTGCTGAACAGGTTTTCAGCAGACTCTTTAGTCGGCGGCTCGCCAGGACGCATCATTCGATAGATCTCGACTAAGGCTTCCATCTTATTGCTTGAAGGGTCGACTCTCATGGTGTCTGAGATAAACGGACCACAATCAAGCTCGTTCGTGTAGATCGTCTCGAAACTCGTGATCTTCAGTTCGAACAACTTCTCTAGAATTTCTTCAGTGATGATTGAGTTACATGGAACAGCTACTTCACCAGTTGATTCGTCAACAATGTCTTTGGCTGTTACTTGCTCGAGCAAGTACTCCTTTGGCACCTCAAGGCTGGTCATGCCGCTGTCTTCTAACAAGCGAACGTGGCGTGCAGTAATACGGCGACCGCTATCGACAATGACTTTGCCATCTGGGCCAGTAATATCGAATGTAGCAACGTCACCACGAAGGCGTTCTGCAATCAGTTCCTGCGACACATTGTCGCCATCAATCAGTACGGTATTCGTATCGAAAAACGTTGCCAGTATTTCTTCGCTGGAAAATTCTAGCGCACGCAGAATAATGGTGGCTGGTAGTTTACGGCGACGGTCAATACGAACAAAGACGGAGTCTTTAGGGTCGAATTCAAAGTCTAACCATGAGCCGCGGTAAGGAATGACACGAGCGTTATAAAGGAGCTTGCCCGAGCTGTGGGTCTTGCCTTTGTCGTGGTCAAAAAATACGCCGGGAGAGCGGTGTAACTGAGAAACAACAACACGCTCAGTGCCGTTAATAACGAAGGTACCATTGCCTGTCATTAACGGGATTTCGCCCATATATACTTCTTGCTCTTTCACATCCTTAACTGTTTTGTTGGATGTTTCTTTATCATAAATAATCAAGCGGACTTTTACGCGCAACGGTGCTGCGTAGGTGATGCTACGAAGGACACATTCCTTAACATCAAAAACAGGTTCGCCAAGGCGATAATCTACGTATTCTAATGCAGCGCTGCCTGAATAACTGGCAATCGGAAACACCGATTTAAACGCGGCATGCAAGCCGGACTCAGCACGCTCTTCGGCGCTGGTGCCAACCTGCAAAAAATTGGTGTATGAATCGACCTGAATAGCCAGGAGATAGGGCAATTCCATCTTTTCGGATAACTTACCGAAATCCTTCCGTATGCGTTTCCTCTCAGTAAAGCTATACGCCATGCGAGCCTCCTACAGTCTAAAATTCATTACTAATCTATTGAGGCTTTTCACCCCACGCATAAAAGGCCAGAGCTTGTAGCCGTTTCAAAGAAACTAACTACAAGTCCAGCCAATCATTTACCTAAGAACGCTTAAAGCGGTCAAACTACTTGAGTTCAACCGTAGCGCCAGCTTCTTCGAGCTGCTTCTTAACTTCTTCGGCTTCGTCTTTGCTTACGCCTTCCTTAACTGCAGAAGGTGCTTCGTCAACCAATGCTTTAGCTTCTTTCAAGCCAAGCCCAGTGGCCGCGCGAACAGCCTTGATGACGTTTACTTTCTTGTCGCCGGCAGCTTGGAGAACAACATCAAATTCTGTTTGTTCTTCAGCAGCAGCAGCAGCAGCACCTTCTGCGGCGGCAGGGGCGGCAGCAACGGCTGCTGCCGCTGATACGCCAAACTTTTCTTCCATATCGGAGATTAGTTCAACAACCTCCATTACACTCATCTCTGCGATAGCATTTAAAATATCATCTTTCGATAATGCCATTTCGTTATCTCCTAAATTTCTTAGCGATTCTGTTTGAGGCTGTTAGCCTTCCGCTTGTTTCTGGTCTCTTACGGCTGCAATGGTACGCACCAACTTGCCAGGCACCTCGTTCAAGGATCTTGCCAGTTTCACAACCGGCGCCTGCATGACACTCATGAGCATAGATCTTGCCTGATCTAGTGTTGGCAACTTAGCGACCCGATCTAATTGATCAGCGCTGAGTAATAGTCCACCAATAGACAATGCCTTCACTTCTAGCTCTGCGAAGTCTTTCGCGTATTCTTTAATCAGTCTAGCCGCGGCGCCTGGATCTTCCTGCGAAAATGCCAAGAGCGTTGGTCCAACAAAGGCATCGTTCAGACACTCGTACTCAGTGCCCTCTACAGCGCGCTTTGCTAGCGTGTTTCTAACTACTCGCAGATATACGCCTGATTCTCGCGCTTTAACGCGCATCTCAGTCATTTCCGCTACAGTTAAACCACGATAGTCTGCAATTACTGCCGACAAAGCAGATGCGGCAACTTCATTAACCTCGGCAACAATTTGCTGCTTTTGTTCGAGTCTTAACGCCACGTGCTTCTCCTAGTTCATCAACATTGCTGCTGGTCGTTTATCGAAAACTCGCTTTGCAGCGGTTTTGTTTAGGGCGAATCTCTATCGCTTTTAGAATAGACAGCTGTAAAGCTGACACTCTCGCGACCCGGAGACGATGATCTTCACCAGACAACTCGACTGCGCTTTTGGGTTAGACCCATCGCGTTGTTGAATGCCCTTGGATGTCTCATCCGTTACTTGTTAGAGCAACTCACCATCTGCGTAGGAAATTAAGCCCCTTCACCTAAGTGATGCGACTCCTACGGTTTTTGACGGCCCCAAGAACTAACTAATCAGTCCTCGAGCCTCCAAAACTTAAATTTCTAATGAAGCCTGATCAATTGATACACCAGGGCCCATCGTCGTGGAAAGCGTAATCTTCTTCAGATATATGCCTTTGGCCGACGCAGGTTTAGCTTTCTTTAGGTCACTCATAAGAGCTTCTAAATTTTGCTTAATTGCATCAACGTCGAATCCAACCTGCCCTACACTGCCATGAACGATTCCAGCCTTGTCTGTACGAAACTGAATCTGTCCTGACTTGGCGTTTTTCACCGCGGTTTCAACGTCAGGTGTAACGGTTCCGGTCTTAGGGTTTGGCATAAGGCCACGGGGACCTAAAACCTTACCAAGCTGGCCAACAATACGCATGGCATCTGGTGTAGCAATAACTACGTCAAAGTCCATTTTGCCGGCTTTTACTTCTTCAGCTAAATCTTCGAAACCCACAAGGTCTGCGCCTGCTGCTGTGGCTTTATCGGCATTGTCGCCTTGGGCGAATACTGCAACACGGACAGTCTTACCTGTACCGTGAGGTAGAGTAGTAGCACCACGAACGACTTGATCGGACTTACGTGGGTCAACGCCAAGGTTGATGGACACATCAAAAGACTCTTTAAACTTAGTCTTCGACAAGTCACTCAACAGGGTCACCGCTTCAGTGATTTCGTATTCTTTACCGCCGTCTACTTTCTCAGCGATAAGGCGCATTCTTTTAGTTACTTTTGACATCTCTAAACGCCCTCTACATCAATACCGGAACTACGCGCTGTACCTGCGATGGTGCGTACTGCTGCATCCATGTCGGCGGCAGTCAGATCTGGCATCTTTAGCTTCGCGATTTCTTCTAGTTGAGCTCTATTTACCTTGGCAACCTTAACGGTGTTAGGTGTAGCGGAACCTTTAGTTATGCCAGCAGCTTTCTGCAAAAGTACAGCTGCGGGGGGTGTCTTCGTTACGAATGTAAAGCTGCGATCAGCGTATACAGTAATAACAACTGGAATTGGTAGTCCTTGCTCCATGGATTGTGTCTGTGCGTTAAACGCCTTACAAAAATCCATGATATTGACGCCGTGTTGACCAAGTGCTGGGCCAACTGGGGGACTTGGATTTGCCTGACCCGCTGCAACTTGCAATTTAATGTAGGCATCTACTTTCTTAGCCATCTTCGCTCCTTTATGGGTACAAGCGTGTGCGGATAAAACGCATCACTCCCCTTGGTTATATGCAATCTCAGCGGCTAAACCGAAATCGATTCCTTTATTTGGCTTTAACTAGCCCTTCTCTACCTGACCGAAATCTAGCTCCACAGGAGTAGATCGCCCAAAAATCGTAACCGCCACTCGTAGGCGACTCTTCTCGTAGTTGACCTCTTCAACCACACCACTGAAATCATTAAACGGTCCATCAGTAACGCGGACGATTTCACCTGGTTCAAATACTGTCTTAGGCGTCGCTTTCTCACTGCCAGCGGCCACTCTATCTAAAATCGCTGCAGCCTCTCGAGGCGTTAACGGCGCAGGTTTATCTGCTTTGCCACCAATAAAACCCATGACTCGAGGGGTTTCTTTAACTAGGTGCCACGTATCGTCGTTGAGTTCCATTTCAACCAGCACATAGCCGGGGAAAAACTTA
>Ga0302125_10000988_pt1 | contig 14787 bp, 20 predicted proteins | sample CB4_surface_MG_FD_203111 | JGI IMG/M metagenome (GOLD analysis project Ga0302125, IMG submission 203111) | Marine microbial communities from Western Arctic Ocean, Canada - CB4_surface | ecosystem: Environmental > Aquatic > Marine > Oceanic | place: Canada: Western Arctic Ocean | collected... | reverse complement strand
CGGCTTACCGAAAAGCTAACCCCGGTTCTAAACTTAAAACAGCGGTAACAGGTAAAGTCAAAAAAGGCAGCGCGGCAGCTAAACGTCGAAAGAGTTACTGTGCTAGGTCTCTGGGGCAGTTAAAGAATAGTTCAGCTAAAACTAAAAATGACCCTAATTCTAGAATTAGACAAGCTCGTAAACGCTGGAAATGTTAAAGGAGAGACGTTATGAAGAAAACGATGACTAAAAAAGGTTATTCTAAAGGTGGCGCGGTCAAGAAGGGCGGCGGTATGAAGAAGAAAAATGCCAAAAATAGGTAAGCTTTCTTATTATAGAAAAGGTGGCGCTGCTAGTTCTAAGAGCAAGGGAAGTAAAATTTGCCCTAAAGGAAAAGCGTGGGCAAAAAGAACCTTCGACACGTATCCTTCGGCGTATGCTAACATGGCGGCTTCCAAATATTGTAAAGATCCAAATTATGCCAAAAAATCAAAGGGTAAATAGTTATGGTTTCTAAACAAAGCACACGAAAATTAAAGAAAGTTATTGGAGGTCTTAAAAAAGCTTCTAAGTCGCATTCTAGGCAAGCTAAAACTCTTGCATCTATGATTAAGAAGAAAAAGGGTAGGTAATGGGTGCCTTAAAAGATTGGGTAGATCAAGATTGGGTGAGAATTGGGCCTGGAGGCTCAATTAAAGGTAAGTGCGGAACATCCAAAGATAAAAAGAACCCTGATCGTTGTTTACCACGGTCAAAAGCAGAGAGCTTATCTAAAGGTCAAAGATCTGCCACCGCAAAAAAGAAGAAAAAAGAAGGCTCCAAAGGGAAAACTGTTGTTAAAAACACGAAGGCTGCTGTTGTTCGCGCTTCCACAGGTGGTTTTGCTGTTCGAGGACGGGGTGCCGTGATTCCTACCAAAAAAACAAGATGCGTAGTGAAATAGTTTAATTAAGGACGATTTATGGACGGAATATACCTAGCAGAACATCTTTTAAAATCTGTCGAGGAACGCAGAACTCGAATATGCCAAGTTATGGTTTCTGGTTCTGCAAAGAATTTTGAAGAATATAAACAACTAGTTGGCAACATAGAATCTTTAGACTATATAGGACATGAATTAAGAGAAATCTTAGAAAAGGCGGATTAATGTCTGAAAAGTCTCAACCCGATAATTTAGTGTCTATTAAAGACGCTTATGTAAAACCCAGCGAGCGTGTCTTGGATCCTAGCAAGCTAGCCGAAGATACGCTTAATCGCTTACCGGAGCCTACTGGTTGGCGTCTTCTAATCCTACCATATGCCGGAAAAGGCAAAACAGAAGGTGGTGTTATACTACCGGATTCTGTTATAGACCGAGAGTCCGTTGCTACCGTATGTGGCTACGTTCTTAAATCTGGTCCTCTCGCTTACCAAGATAAAAAGAAATTCCCCAGCGGTGCATGGTGCAGCGAAGGACAGTGGATTATTTTTGGTCGATATGCGGGTGCCCGTTTCAAAATAGACGGGGGTGAGGTGCGTGTTTTGAATGACGATGAGGTCATAGCCGTTATACAGGATCCGGATGATATCCTGCACTTTTAACATGGAGAGTACCCATGCCATCAGTTAACGAAGAGGAATTGGTCGTAGATATTCCAAATACAGGAGATCAAATCGACGTAGAGATAGAATCAGTTGAGGAAACTTCAGGAGGCTCTTCTGAAGCGGGTTCTTCTGAGGAACATGAGAGCTACAGTAAGGGTGTTAAAAAAAGAATAGACAAACTTACTAAGAAAGCCAGAGAGGCCGAAAGACAACAAGAAGCCGCTATTGCATACGCTAAAAACATGCAGGTTGAAAACAACTCTCTCAAACATCGTGTGCAAAGCTTGGACCAAGGGTACGTCTCCGAATATGGGGACAGGGTTGCAACTCAAGCGGCTTCGTTAAGCCGGGATCTTGAGACCGCCATAGCGACAAACGACACCTCAGCACAGGTAGAGTTAAACAGAAAGCTTTCGCAGTTAGCCATAGAAGAAGAACGTGTTAGATCTGCGAAACATCAACAGGCCCAGCAAGCGCAACAGGCCCAGCAAGCGCAACAGGCCCAGCAAGCACAACAGGCCCAGCAAGCACAACAGGCCCCGCAAGCGAACCCTACCCGACCCGACCCACATGCAGTAGCGTGGGCTTCTCGAAACGAATGGTTTGGAGAAGATGAGGCGATGACTTTTGCTGCTTTTGGGATTCACAAAAAACTCGTGGAAGAAGAAGGCTTTGACACAGAGTCTCCTTCGTATTACGATGAAGTAGACTCTAGAATGAGGGAAGCTTTTCCACACAAGTTTTCAGGAAATGCTCCCACTTCAGAAAGCCGCCGACCACAACAGTCTGTAGCTTCTGCCGTCCGCTCCGGTTCTTCCGGGCGCAAAACAGTTAGGTTATCACCAAGTGAAGTTGCTATTGCAAAAAAACTGGGTGTCCCACTGGATCAGTACGCGAAACACAAACGCTAGGAGATGGTTATGGAAACAGTAGATAGAACTCCTCGCGCCTCTAAGACTCGGGCAGCTAAACCCCGTAGGCAACCTTGGAGACCCCCATCCTTATTGGATGCTCCCGACCCGCCAGAAGGCTATGTCCACAGGTGGATTCGTGCTGAAATTCGAGGCTTTGACGACCGCAAGAACATCTCTGCTCGTATAAGAGAAGGGTGGGAATTAGTGCGTAAGGAAGAGTACCCAGAATTTGAAGCACCTACACTTGACGAAGGAAAATATGCCGGAGTATTTGGCGTGGGAGGATTGTTGTTGGCTCGTATTCCATTGGAAATTGTCGAAGAGCGTAGGTCGTATTTCAATCAAATGAACGACGACGCAATGCAAGCTGTAGACAACGACCTTTTGAAGGAAACCCAACATCATTCGATGGCGATTCAGAAACCTGAACGTCAATCGCGCGTTACCTTTGGAGGCCCTAAAGTCGAATGACTTAGGGCACAACTGTTTTAACCCCATTGCTTTAAGGAGCAAACAACATGGCAAACATTAACGGAAGCTTTGGCCTCCGTCCGTTAGCAAAACTGGGCGGAGGATCTAACTCCACTGGCCTTACGGGTTATACTCCATACGAAATTGCGTCTAACAACACTGATAAGATCTACCACGGTCAAACAGTTATCCCTCTCGCTTCAGGGTATATTGACCACACTGCTAATGCAGCGGGTGGAACAGTCAGTCATCTTGGCGTATTTCAAGGATGTGAGTATGTCTCTAGCGTCACTGGAAAACCAACGTGGAGCAACTATTGGCCTGGATCGGGTGCAGATAGCAACCATCCTGTAAAAGCCTTCATCAATGACGACCCTAGTCAGTTGTATGTAATTGCAACAGATGCGTCGTGGACTAGCAAAGCAACAGCTCGCGCAAGCGTGTTTTTGAACGCCAGTCTGTCTACCGGTATCACTGGTAGTGACACTTCTGGAATTTCTTACGGTCGTCTAGCTATCAGCACCATGGCAACAACTAATAGTCTGACACTACGGATTATGGGTTGGGTAGATGATTCGATGAACGAAGACTTTGCAGCGGCTGGTATTGGCGCTATCGTCCGACTTAACAACCCATTCAATGCACCTACGGGTTCCATTGCAGCGGGTACCGTTTCAACTACCGGCGTATAGGAGGGTTTGAATAATGGCTATTAGTAGAGCACAACTCGTAAAGGAGTTGGAACCCGGCCTGAACGCTTTGTTCGGAATGGAATACGATCAATATGATCGTGAGCATGAGCAGATCTTTTCTATGGAAAGTTCTGACCGTGCTTTTGAAGAGGAAGTGATGCTCAGTGGTTTTGGAGCAGCACCAACCAAAGGCGAGGGAAGTGCTGTATCTTTCGATGACGCTCAGGAAGCTTATACTGCTCGTTATACGATGGAAACTATCGCTCTTGCCTTTTCAATCACGGAAGAAGCTGTCGAGGACAACCTCTATGACCGTCTCGCAAGTCGGTACACGAGGGCGCTTGCTCGCAGCATGAGCCAGACAAAGCAGGTTAAGGCCGCAGCGGTTCTTAACAATGCTTTTGACAGCACGTACACAGGTGGCGACGGCGTAGAGCTATGTTCTGCGGCACACCCTCTGGTGACGGGTAATACTTTCCGTAATGAGCTTGCAACTGCGGCGGATCTCAACGAGACCAGCCTTGAGCAGGCTTTGATTGATATTGCTAGCTTTGTTGATGAGCGAGGGCTTAAAGTAGCCGTTCGCGGTATGAAACTGGTTATTCCAAAAGAACTCCAGTTCACTGCGGATCGTCTTCTTGAGTCTACTCTTCGACCGGGTTCCTCGGACAACGACGTTAATGCAATCCGGAACATGGGTATGCTTCCAGAAGGCTACGCCGTTAACCACTTCCTTAATGATACAGATGCGTTTTTCATTATGACGGATGCCCCTAACGGCTTGAAAGGTTTCAACCGTGCAGCCGTTCGGACTTCCATGGAAGGCGACTTTGACACAGGTAACGTTCGGTACAAGGCCCGTGAACGCTATGCGTTTGGTTGGTCTGATCCTCGCGGTATCTTCGGCTCTCCTGGAGCTGCATAAGACTAAGGGGAGAGCTAAAAACTCTCCCCTGACTTATTTCTGGGAATAACAGCCCTAGCGACTGTCCCAGCAGACGCTTACGAAGACTCTAGGGCCTATCTCTCGTAAGGAGAAGCATGACATGGCTAACTCAACTTTTAATGGTCCCGTCCGTTCTGAGAACGGATTTGAAGTTATCAACGTAGCATCTGGAACAGGTGCTGTTACAAATACTTTTGACGTAGCCTCTACAGGTGTTGTAACCAATAAATATGTTAAGCACGTTGGTTATGCTACAGGCGTAACAGTGAACACTACTGCTGGCGACAGCCCTACTATTGGAGAGTTCACCCAACCAGCAAATACGATCCTCACGGCTATTACTATTTTCTGCGATGTAGCCCCTGTTATTGGAACGGGCGATATCGGCTACGAGGTTGGTACATCTAGCTCTGGCGTTCAGATTGTTGCTGCGGTTGCAGATGAAATCTTGGATGGCGGCACGACCGTCGTTGTAGGCAACACCACGCTTACTGCACTAGTTCAAACAACTCAAAATGCTGCAACAGCTCCTGTCTCTGCTCAATATACTTCCGCAGAAAGAACTATCTACTGCAATGTTACAAATACTGTAAATGCGACAACAGCAGGTTCGTTTACCTTTATTATTGAGTACACTCAGATTGCTTAAATTAAATCGGGGGGAAAAGGCTTTCTCCCCTTTTAAGGAGGTTTAGATGGCAGATGCTGTAACGAGCACTATAGTTGAAGACGGACCTAACAAAGCTACCTTTTACCTCACAAACACTAGTGATGGTACAGGGGAGGCTGCTGTTACTAAAATAGATGTTTCTGCTCTTGCGAAACTGCAAGATGGAACTTCTTGTACAGGAGTTCGAATTCAGAAGATAACTTTTACTAATGTTGGTATGAGCGTAAAACTTCTTTGGGATGCGTCCACGGATGTTATAGCTGCACAACTTCCAGCGGATTACTCGGATACATTAGACTATTCTGATATAAGTGGTCTTCCAAATGTTGCCGCATCCGGTGGAAACACCGGGGACATTCAGTTAACCACTGTAGGACATAGCAGTGGAGATACGTATTCAATTGTCATTAATTGTTTAAAACAATATTGATGACGTGAGGTTAGCGTGAAGGATTTCTTGTGCAATGGCGTTTTCTGGATCTAAGGATTTTGAACCTAATGTAGCGGACTACGTAGAAGAGGCGTTTGAGCGTTGCGGTTCTGAGTTTCGCACTGGATACGACGCGGTAACAGCTCGCAGGTCTTTAAATTTTCTTTTTGCGGACTGGGCAAACCGTGGGTTAAACAGGTGGACTATAGAACAAGTGACCCAGACACTTGTGTCGGGATTGGCGGAGTATCCTGTTGGAACTATTCTGGCTACCGTAGGGTCCTCCACTGATCTAGTTGTTGGCAACACCATCACGGGACAAACTAGTGGCACCGCCGCAGTTGTCCTTACAAAACCTAGCTCAACAACGGTGACGTTAAGTATTCCGAGTGGTTCTTTTACTGCTGGAGAAACGATTGCGAGCACGGCGAGTGATGAATCTGGTATTACGACTACAATATCAGCCGACCCTAGTGTTTCCGATGTACGCGGTAGCATTGACATTTTATCTTCAGTTGTAAGAAGAAGTGGAAGTGATATTTCCATATCTCGGATCAGCCGGGATGATTTTTTAAGTATTCCATCTAAAACCACTACCGGAAGACCTTCTCAGTATTATGTAGATCGTCAAATAAAACCTGTGGTTAAACTTTGGCCTACGCCAGAGAACAGCACAGACATACTGGTGTACGACCGTCTATTGCGAATTGATGATGTAGATTCGTCTGGAAACACTGTAGAAATACCTTTTCGTTTCTACCCTTGTTTGGCGGCAGGCTTGGCATATTACATGTCACTAAAAATAGCACCCGACCGAACTCTTTTGTTAAAAAACATATATGAAGAAGAGTTTGAGAGAGCCGCGACGGAGGATCGTGATCGGTCTAGCTTTAGCGTTGTTCCTTCATATAATTACTTGAGTGCTCTTTCGTAATGGGAAAGTACTCTTCTGATAAATATGCCATGGGCATCTCTGACCGTTCGGGCGTCGCGTACAGGATGCGAGATATGCGTAAGGAATGGACAGGACTTCTTGTTGGTAAGGACGAGTGGGAAGCTAAACAACCTCAGCTCATGGTTTTAAAGACAAAAGCTGACGCACAAGCTCTTCGAAACCCGCGCCCCGACAGAACAGAACCTTCGGTAGAAGTTCTTCTTCCTCGGGATGCCTTTACATCTTCGTCTAGTGGTTCCTCAGTTATTACTGTAAAAGAACCCGGTCATAGTAGAGCTAGCGGTGATGTTGTTAGGTTTCGGGAAACCGAAGACTTCGACGGTTTTACAGAAACAGTTTTAGAAGCTGCGGCGGGTTACTCAATAACGGTAATCCCAGGAGATTCTAGTACGGGTTTCCAATCCATGTTTTATTCATTCACGGCTAGCGGTGAAACGGCTATATTAGGGGCTGTGTCTGGCGGAGGTTCCTTTGCCAGTGCGGGACCCGTTAGTATTACGAAATGAGTTTTTAAAATGGCATATACATTTACCACGTTGAAGACAGCTATACAGGACTATGTGCAAAGCACAGAGACCACTTTTGTCAGTCAGCTTCCTCGGTTTATTTTAAACGCCGAAGAAAGAATTTTAAAAGAGTGCCAGTTAGATGTTTTTCGTAAGTCCTCTCAAGGAACGACGAGCGCAGGAAATTCATATCTACAAAAACCCACGGACTTTCTAGCACAGAATTCATTGAGTGTGATAAACTCCTCTAGTAAAGAATTTCTTTTATATAAGAACGTAACTTTTCTTCAGGATTACGCTCCTGATCCGTCTGTCACAGGGGTTCCTAAATACTATGGGGATTGGGACGAGGTTACTTTTCTTTTGTCTCCTACACCAAACGACAATTTCACCATGGAATTACATTATTTTTACAGGCCGGATTCAATAACGACAGTATCAAGCGGTACAACTTGGCTAGGGAACAATGCGGAACTAGCTTTGCTGTACGGATCTCTGGTCGAGGCGTATACTTTTTTAAAGGGTGAACCGGACATATTAAAACAATATACGGACAGATTTTTAGAATCTATTCAGTGGCTAAAAAATCTTGGTGAAGGAAAACAAACAAGAGACCAGTACCGCTATGATAGGGTGCGGAGAGACGTAGTCTGATGTCGGGAACGGTTAGCTCAAGTGAAATAGGAGATGCTCTTGTCTTCACGTCTAGTAACAGGGGGCATTCTCCGGAAGAAATGGCCGAAATGGCACTAAATAAAATAATGTCTGTTTCAGAAACGGCTCCGCCTGTTATACGAGACCAAGCATTTGCTCACAGACAACGCCTTAAAGAAGTGTTATTATTTTATATGTCCAAGATGTGCCAAAGTGAGCGGACGACTATTTGGGCGTTAATGAAACAACAAGGCCACGATGACATGGCTGAAATTATACGGAGGCTGTAATGGCTGTAGGAACATCTGGTATTTGCGGTACGTACAAAAGAGAAATTAACGCAGGAATTCATTTTTGGACTAGCCACTCTAGAGGGGATGGATCTTCTATTGCTGCGGATACATTTAAGCTGGCGATGTTTACCAACAGTTCTTCTATTTCTGTAGACACTACGGGGTACACCACAAGTAACGAAGTTAGTGGCACTAACTACACGGCTGGGGGGGCTTCTATTGCTAGCGCCACAATTGGTTTGGGTGACAACAGTAGTGCGGTTCCTACCGCGTTTATTGACATGGCTGATGTGACTTTTTCTACGGCTACTATTAGCAGCGCTCGTGGTGCTCTTATATATAATTCTACTTTGGCTAACGCAGGAACCGCAGGAGATACAACACATGCGGCAAAACCATCTGTAGTTGTGATTAACTTTGGTGCGGATAAGTCTTCAAGTGCAGGAGACTTTACAATAACCATGCCTGCAAACGATGCTAACAACGCCTTAATTAGAATTTCGTAATGGCAAATAACCCAAACCTTGGTGGATGGGGGAGGCAAGCTTGGAACAGCGGCTCTTGGAATACACCATCTACCGTTGAGGTTACGGGTGTTTCAGCGGCGACGGCGGTTGGAGCCGTACAGCTAGATATAACGGTACCTGTAACGGGTGTTTCAGCGGCGACGGCGGTTGGGGCTATACAGGTAGATATAACGGTACCTGTTACTGGAATGTCGTCTGCGGCGCAAATAGGAACGGCGGTTGCGACAGGACGAGCCAATGTATCTATTACGGGTGTTTCAGCGGCGACGGCGGTTGGGAACACACAGGTAGACATCACGGTTCCGATTACAGGTGTTGAGGCATCTGCCTTGGTGGGTCGTGTAAATATCTGGCAGGTAATCGTTCCGGGTCAGGACGCAAGATGGGATCCGGTAACATATACACAGTCGCCCAATTGGACTAAAATAGCGGCATAGGAACAGGCTAATGGCATCTACATATACGACAAGTTTTGGCATTGAAAAGATTGGATCCGGAGAACAGTCCGGAGCCTGGGGTGATACAACGAACCATAACGTAGATATTTTGGATCGTATCGCTTCGTATAAGGCGGTGGCTCTTAGCGGAAGCACACATACGTTAACTGTACGAGAAGCCTCTCCGGGTTCCGGAACAGAAAACCTTCAAGACGGAATGTACCGGGTTATTAAGTTTACCGGAGCTTTAGGAGCTAACAACACAGTTACGATAGCTCCTAACACTACGGCGGCTTTCTTTATCATCATTAACGCCACCACAGATTCTGGTTCTAGTGGTCCCTATTCCGTAATCCTTACACAAGGTTCCGGCGCAAACATAACGGTGGCTAACGGTAAATCTGCTATTGTCTATATGGACGGTGCCGGTTCGGGTGCCGCTGTGATAGATGCTTTATCTAATTTGCAACTGGCTACTTTAACGTCCTCCGGTGATCTAACATCAAGTGGAACAGTTAACGTGCTAGGTGACACTTCTGCCGGAGATGCGGCTGCTGTCGGTTATACATCTGTAGAAGGTCTTATCCTAACAGGCCAAGGCTCTACAAATGATGTCACCATTAAGAACGATGCCGACGCTGATGTGATAGAGATTCCGACAGGTACAGTTAATGTTACGATGGCGGGTACTTTAGACGTTGTCGGTGATGTTACTGGAGGAAACTTCCAACCGGACGGAGATACCGCTGCCGGAGACGACGCTGCTATCGGCTATACATCTGTAGAAGGTCTTATTCTAACAGGCCAAGGCTCTACGAATGATGTAACGATCAAGAACGACGCCGACGCGGATGTAATAGAGATTCCGACAGGTACAGTTAATGTGACAATGGCGGGTACGCTAGATGTTGTTGGTGACGTTACTGGAGGAAACTTCCAACCGGATGGCGATACAGCTTCTGGTGATGCGGCTGCTTTTGGTTATACAAGCGTTCTTGGAGCTATTCTCACAGGACAGGGAAGCACCAATGATGTGACTCTGGTCAACGATGCAGATGCTACGGTTCTAGGAATCCCAACAGGTACAACTAATGTAACCGTTGCAGGGTCTATTACCGGGGGCACTATTGTTTTAGCTGCAACTGACACAGATACGAGTAACACGGGAAGCATAACGATTGATTTTTCCGCACACCAGAACTTTGTGCTGACGCTTACAGGGAACGTCACATTAGCCAACCCATCAACAGAGGCTGTCGGTCAGTGTGGTGTGTTTGTCTTTATTCAAGATGGGACAGGCAGTCGAACTCTAAGCCTAGGAACAGATTACGAGACGGCTGGAGGTGCCGGTATTACACTCAGTACAGCCGCCGCCGCTGTTGATGTCGTGCCTTATTTTGTAAAAGCGTCTGGCAGTATACAACTTGGCGCACCACAGTTGGCGTTTAGCTAATGAGCATGTTTTCTTCACAATGGTTTGCTAGCACGGGAGCGTCCGCGTATCTCCTTGAGCAATCGTTACTGTTTAACGACGGCGACAGCGCATTTCTAAACCGCACACCTTCTTCGGCTGGTAACCGTAAGACTTGGACTTGGAGTGGTTGGGTGAAATTATCAACCATTGGAAACACTTCAATATTTGGGGCGGCTGAACGTCCTGTTGCGTCCAGTGGTAAGTTTCGTGACATTTTGTTTATAGACAGTAGTAATAAACTAAATTTTCAGCAACGTAATCAGTCAGCAACAAATGTAACGAACATTCTCTCAAGCGCCACTTTTGCTGACGCTTCGGCTTGGTATCATATTGTGTTATCAGTAGATACTACTCAATCTACATCAACTAATCGTCAACGTGTTTATGTAAATGGATCAGAAATTACAAGTTGGGCGACAAATACCCGTTGCAGTCAAAACTACGATGGCGCTGTAAACGGTACTTTTGAACACAACGTAGGTCGTAACCTTACCCTGTCCGACGCTGCTACTCAGTACTACGACGGACTCATGGCTCTCCCAATCTTAGTTGACGGCGCTGCACTAGCACCGACTGCTTTTGGTGAGACAGATGACGATGGATTTTGGAATCCTATTGAATACACTGGAGTAGAAACACCAGCCAGCGCAGCTATAACCTATGCACTTACTGACAGCGGTGTCTCAGGAAGCGCTGCTGTGACTAACACTTACTCAACAAAGTCTATCGGTGCTGCTGATGCTGGTCGTACTGTTATTGTTGGTGTGTCATCGAACGGCACAAACATAGTCACTGGTATGACTATTGGAGGTGTCTCAGCAACAGAGCTTACGGTATTTACTGGAACAAATAACACAAGTTCAGTCTGGGCTGCTGCTGTTCCTTCAGGGACAACTGCTGATATTGTAATTACTAATGCTGGCAGTGGTGCTGCCACAGGCATTGCAGTTTACAGGGCGCTAAACGTAGGTTCGTTGACAGCGTATACCGCAGGGGGTTCCGCCGTTGCTGATCCAATGACAGCGACTGTGTTTGCTCCTGCTGGTTCTGCGATCTTTGCTGCTGGTGGCGGTTACAGCCCTACATCATTTACATGGACAGGTGTTACCGAAGATACGGATTTAGGGGCTGTCGCGAGTGGCGAAGATAAGGCTACTCACGGGTCCATTGCTATAGCTACGGATCAGAGTGTTGATGTTGGTTGTGATCCTTCTTCTGGCATGAGCGAAGGTTCTATGGCTGCGGTTGTCCTTACAGGAACAAGTTTCGTGGCTGGTGGCTATGGAACTAATGGTTTTGAGTTGGACTACGCAGATAGTTCGTTCTTTGGTCAAGATGTTTCATCGGACCCTGCCGCAGCAACAGTAACTTATGAGGCGAACTACCTTAATGGGACAGACACAGCAACTTACACATTTTCTAGTGCGGATATTGGTGCTGTGGCGACAGATCGAAAGATTGTTGTAACAGGTTACTCATCCGCAATACCAAGTACATCTACTCAATTTAACAGCGTGACTGTAGGTGGTTTGTCTATGAATTTGGTCGTTGCATCTCAAAGCGCATACTTAGCGGATACAGTCGAAATATGGGAATATGACGATAGCGCAGAAGCACTTGGGACGACAGCCGATATTGTTGTGACTGTTAGCCAATCAAGTTTACGTTGTCAGATAGGCGTTTATACACTGAACGGAGCAGGTAACGTGTATATGACGGACGTTGACGATTACTCTAACGATCCGATGACAGGGACACTAACCATACCAGCAGGTGGTGTTGCTATTGCAAGCGCAGGAGTAAACGCAGGGGCACAAACATTCACTTGGACCAACCTAACAGAAAACTTTGATGCAACAGGTGATGGTACTGGTGTTCAATTCTCTGCTGCGTCTGACGCTTTCGCTAGTGTCGCAGCAAATAGAATAATCACGGCTAATTCTTCGGCTGCTTTTGATAACAGGTCAGCGTCAGCTTATGCAGCATGGTCGCCAGTCGGTGTAAACCATTACATAGACAACAACTTCACCACATCCGATCAACTAGAAGACACGCCAACTGATAGTGCTGATGATGGAATTGGTAATTTCTCAACATGGAATCCCAATGACGGTGGGGGTCATACTGTTGGTGTACCAACAGAAGGTAATCTACAGTTTACCAATGCTGCTGCTAATTACAAAGGCTTAGTATCAACCATAGCCTTCCCTACAAGTGGTAAATGGGGGGTAAAATTTACAATCACAGGATCAGTTAGTGGTTCTAATGACGGTGATATTTGCATCGTTAGGGATCAGTTTGGGTCGCCAACAGCCGCAAGATCGCGTTTTATAGCAACAACCGCAGCTAACTACACAACATTTGGTTTACAGATGGCTGGTGGAGATATCAAATACAAATTTAATGGGGGGTCTTCAGTAGTCCACTATAACGGCGCTGCATCCGCAACCAGTGATGTGTATGAATTTCTATTTGATGCTGACAACGGCTACTTCGATGTTAAAGAAAATGGTTCTGATTTTGGTACACGACTAACAGGCATTCCCACTGGAGAGCTTTATTGGTTATGCGCGGATATGTATGCGACAGGTATCTTAGTTGACTTCGGACAACAGGGTTACGTTCCATCTGAGAGCGGATACTCTGCACTAGCAACCCAGAACCTACCAGCCCCAACAATCGCTGATGGTTCACAGCAGTTTACTCCAGTACTTTATACAGGTACGGGATCAGAGTTAGCCATAACTTCTCTTGATTTTACACCAGACTTTGTTTGGATTAAAAACAGAGACGCTACGGACAACCATATGCTTTACGATAGTGTTCGTGGAGCGACAAAGGATTTACATTCAAACACTACTGATGCCGAAACAACAACAGCGCAAACTTTAAAGAGCTTTGACTCCGCTGGGTTTACATTAGGCACAGATGTCCAAGTTAACACAAACACCGAAGATTATGTCGCATGGTGCTGGAAAGCTGGCGGCTCTGCTAGTTCTAATAGTGAAGGTTCAATAACTACGAGTGTGTCTGCTAATACAACCAGTGGGTTTAGTATTATTTCTTACACTGGAAATGCTACGGCAGGGGCTACTTTAGGGCATGGGCTTTCGTCTGCACCGAAGTTTATTTTAGCAAAGAACCGCGATGATAGTGTCAATGCTTGGGCAGGTTACCATGTGGCGTTAGGTGGAACGCACCGCATCTTTCTTAATACTACTGCGGCTGCTCAAGATGATGATGGCAACTGGAACGACACAAACCCCTCTGCTACAGTCATAACTTTAGGTAATGGCGAGATATCAAATCATACTGGCGAAGACTTCATCATGTATGCTTGGGCAGAAGTTGAAGGCTTCTCAAAATTTGGTAGCTACACTGGCAACAATTCGACTAATGGTCCGTTTATCTATTTGGGTTTCAGACCTGCGTTTGTGATGTTTAAGAAAAGTAATGCCGCAGGTGACTGGCAAATAATGTCGTCGGCTCTTGATACCTATAACCCTGCTATACGATTTCTTGAACCGAATACGTCGAATGCTTTAGGTGCGTTTTCGGGGTCAGTTGATTTGCTATCCAATGGATTTAAGGTTGCTACCACTCACGCTGACATAAACTCTGCAAACACGTTCCTTTACGCAGCGTATGCCGAGAATCCATTCCAAGGCGCTGATGGTGTAACTCAAGCAAGAGCGAGATAATTATGACAACAATATATAAGTATAACGGAAGAACTCTACGTCTGGGCAAGGCTTGGATAGATGATGACGAGATTCAACACCCTAGAAACTGGGGTTTGTGGTCTGCGGAGCAAATGCAAGCTAAAGGCATAACAGAGGTTGTTCTTCAACCTTTTCCAAATACACATCTATACAGGTCGTCGCACAATGAAGACGGGTCAGTTTCTTCTACTGCAAGAGACATGGATGAAGCCAAAGCACATTTTAAAGCGCAAGTTTCTACTGGGCTGGCTAATTATCTTTCTCAGAGCGACTGGTACTACATTAGGAAAATGGATAAAGAAACAGCCATCCCTTCAGCGGTCCAAACTTGGAGAGATGAGTTACGAGCTAATGCAACTTCAATGGAAGCTGCTATTAACGAAGCTGCGGATGTTGCAGCAATCGAGGCATTAATTAGTAACGGTAGCCTATCTACGTGGTCTGAGTATGAAGACGTTGTGGCGGCAGAAGCAGCAGCGGCAGAAGCAGCAGCGGCAGAAGCAGCAGCGGCAGAAGCAGCAGCGGCAGAAGCA